>ENA-OWPL01000407-OWPL01000407.1-human-gut-metagenome-genome-assembly--contig:-NODE-407-length-30560-cov-53.553024_pt1 | contig 30560 bp, 29 predicted proteins | sample MGYA00248263_ERZ651844 | MGnify/ENA primary metagenome ERZ651844 (study PRJEB26924, sample SAMEA4378256) | human gut metagenome | biome: human gut; feature: human-associated habitat; material: faeces...
AAGTTAATTAGTCATACTATCAAAGAACTCTTTGGCTGGCAGCGTAAAGCCGCTTAGCCGTTATCTCAAATTTTAACGAACCATTGTGTATTATGCTCTGCTATTTATGGTCTTATTATGCGAGCTGAAATATATTGGGATTATAAATTACTATATAATAACTTAATGGTCTTTATGCTCCCTTTAGCAGCTTATGCATATATGAAACCATCGTTATTAACAACCACATTGAGAGCGTATTTGGCTTTTTCTCCGTGGCTTTTGTTACTATTAGTTCCGTTTATCGTCTCTGATGCGTTTGGCCGTTTTTTAGTTCCATATTCGTTTATGGCATTGTTCTTCAAGGAATTAAATGTCAAGAATAGAATATTGGTAATAATAGCATTTATTTTTACATTAATTTTTGGATCGGAATCAAGAAGTGATGTCCTCAAATTTAGTTTATGTATTTTCTTTGCTATTTGTTTCTATTATAAGAAAATTGGTTATCTTTTGTTTAAGTCAATTAAATATGCAAGGTTGATATTTTTGGTAATTCCTTTCGTCTTCTTTATTTTAGGCGCTACTGATACTTTTAATATTTTTAATATTGATGAAGAGTTGGGGTTTGAAGGAAAGTATTCCATGTCTTCAGGTAAAGATGGGGATGATGTCTCAGCATTAATTGATACTCGCACGTTTTTATTTGTTGAAGAAATTAGCTCTGCTATTGATAATGATTATGTAGTCTTTGGTAATTCTATCGCTCGAGGATATAAGTCAGATTTTTTTGGATCTATAATTGACACTGAATTAAAAGTAAATAGAGGTGAGCGCCAAGACTGTGAAGTTTCGATTTTGAATATTTTTAATTATTTTGGTTTGTTAGGATGCATAATTTACTTTTTAATCTTTGCTTTAGCTTCCTATAAGGCTATTTATAAATCAAAAAACCGATATGTTCCTGTTATTGGTCTTTATATTGCGTTTAGGTGGACTTTCGCATGGGTTGAAGATTTCTCAAAATTTGATCTTAACTATTTGTTTTTATGGATTATGATGGGTATTTGCTTTTCACCATTATATAGAAATATGACAGATGAAGATTTTAAATCTTGGGTAAAAACAATAAATTAGGAAAAATGGACATAAAAAAATTTTTTAGAAGAGGTTTGTTTGGCTTTATAGGTGTATTCAAGAATGTTTTGTATACCATAAATAAGTATGGAAGAGATTCTGAAAATAGGCATCGCTTTCCACAAGCAATTATTTTAGACAATGTATGTTTGACTCAAGATTCAATTCTTGGAAAATATACAAAAGTACATGAAGGCTGTATAATTAATCATTCTAGAATCGGAGATTATACTTATATTAGTAGAAATGCTCTTATTCAGAATACTACCATAGGTAATTATTGTTCTATCTCTCATGAACTAGTATGTGGATTAGGAGCTCATCCTTTAGATTTGTTTTCAACATCTCCACTTTTTTATCGTATTAAGAATGATTTCGGAATAAAAATAGTTGAAAGAGACTCAGATTTTGTGGAATATAAGCCTATAAAGATAGGCAATGATGTTTGGATAGGAGCTAGAGTGACAATTATGGATGGTGTTGTTATTGGAGATGGTGCTGTAATTGCTGCTGGAGCTATTGTAACCCATGATGTTCCAGAGTATGCAATTGTGGGAGGAGTGCCAGCAAAAATTATAAGATATAGAAACTCGAAAGAGAATATACAATTATTTAAAGACTCTAAATGGTGGAACTATGACCCCATGACGTCATTTAATATGTTTAAATAATTACCGTTTTTATGAATACTGTAAGTTTAATATATCAATCTATTCTACGGATAAAAGTTATATTATTGAGGGGGATAAATATTATATATACTAAAAGTATATTGAAAGGTAACAATGTAGTTTACAAGTCTTTTCATACTAATGGCATTCCCTATATTATGGTAGCTCGAGGCGGAAAGTTTAACATTGGTAAGAATTCGCCATGAACAATGGCATTAAAGGAAATCCAATAGGCTGCTATGAACGCTGCACATTCTTTGTGGACAGAGGAGCTGTACTGACTATTGGTGACAATGTCGGAATGTCGCAGGCGGCATTGATCTGTCATAAAAGCATTACTATAGGAAATAATGTGAAGATTGGTGGTGGAGTCTGTATTTATGATACTGACTTTCATTCTCTTGATCCGGTTATTCGTAGAAGTAGTGAGGACTTGAAGAATAGAGCAGAAAAGCCTGTTGTTATAGACAATGATGTCTTTATCGGTGCCAAGTCTATCATTTTAAAGGGTGTGACCATCGGTGAGAATAGTGTGATAGGAGCTGGTTCTGTTGTTACGAAATCGGTTCCTGCCAATCAAATACGGGCAGGGTATCCTGCAAAGTTTATAAAAAACATTTAATATCTTATGTTAGATTCAAGGTATGATGGAATTTTCCAGTATCCGCAAATCGTGCAGGATTATTGGAAGAACGAGCCCAATTATCTTATAGAATATGATGAATGTTGTGATTCTAAGGATTATTGTGCCATTTATTTTTGTAGTAATGATATTTGGTTTCCGCATACGGAAGAGATATTTCGTAAGCGAATAGTGGAAAAGAATTTCTTTGAGTGGTATCATTGTCGTATAGAAAAAGCTTATAAACATATATTTGTGCGTGATATTTTCAAACAGTGGTATCTTACCGGCATCAATGGACAGATAAATTCACCACAAAAAATGTTGGAATTCTTAAAGAAAGAAACAGATGGCTTTAAAGTTATAACAATAGGAAGTTCGGCTGGTGGTTATGCTTCTGCTTTATTCGGGCCAAAATTAAATTCTGAAAAATCAATCTGTTTCAATGCCCAGTTTTGTCTGGAAAGATTGGTAAAAGAAAGTAGTCCCACTACTTCTCCACTTTTGTTTAGTATCTTTAAAAGCAATAATGGGGGGGGCAGTTAATATATTAAACGATATTGACTCAGACACTCCGATATATTATATTTATTCAGATAGATCAAGTTGGGATGTTGAGCAACATGATTATACTAAAGGGGTGCAGAATGTTAAATGCATAGAGTTTAATTCCTCAAAGCATGGCGTTCCCTTCTTAAAAGTTGCTCTTCCTAAATTCATAAATTTGGAGGTTGGTCAATTGGATGAACTAACACGAAAAGTTCAGCATCCATTACTATTTACAATTAAGTTTGTTGGTATATATAAAACGATTTCTGGTTTAGTAAGCCAGGCTTATAAAGCGTATAAAAAACGACATTAGTTTATGAAAACAATAGCAGTGCTCCTTACGGTGTTTAACCGCAAGGACAAAACATTACAATGCCTGAAAAGGCTGTATAACTTGTTGCCATTGGATGGCTATCAGGTGGATGTGTATCTCACTGACGACGGATGTACGGATGGTACGCCGAAAGCGGTGGCTGAACAATTTCCACAAGTAAATGTAATACACGCCAAGGGCGATCTGTTCTGGAATCGCGGTATGTGGACAGCATGGGACACTGCTGCAAAGGCTAAGGACTATGATTTCTATCTGTGGCTCAACGATGATACCTTTGTTTATGGGAATATGTTGAAGGTTCTTACTGATGCTGCTGTTGAGACAAACGAAAAGGCAATCATTGTTGGAGCAACAGAATCAACAGATTATTCTGCTATTACGTATGGTGGCAGATTGAAAAATGGAAGCATACCAAAGCCTGATGGCAGCTTGATAAAAGTCGATTATTTTAATGGTAACATAGTTTTCATTCCTCGGTTTGCATACAAGGTGTTAGGCAATCTTGATCATTACTTTACTCATAGCAAAGGTGACTTTGACTATGGTATGAGAGCAAAGGAAGCTGGTATTGCTATGTTTCAAGTTGGTGAGGTGCTTGGCGAATGTGATGCGCACCCTACATTTGATAAGTGGTGTAACCCTATAGTACCCTTTGCTCAACGATGGAAAATGCTGCATAGACCGAATGGTATGCCTCCAAAGGAGACTTTCCATTTGGAAAATCGTCATTATGGATTACTAACGGCATGTTTTCATTATATTACAATATATCTGAGATGCTTGTGTCCAAAGCTTTGGCTTAAACGTGAAAAGGGATAACTTGTATTTTTTAGAATGATTCTATGAAGAAAATATTAATCTTTCATCCTTATTTAGCGCCATACAGGATAGATCTTTATAATCATCTTGCAAAATGCTATAATATCAAAGTAGCTTTGTTCGGTAGTAAAGCAGAATTAGCTACATTGGGCTATAATCTGAATTATGTAAATCAATTGGCTGATTTTGATTATAAGTACTATTCTGGGGGATTTCGAATTGGTAGACATTTACTATCTTGGATATACTTTCGGCTTATAAAAAGTTTCAAGCCAGATCTTATACTTTCACATGAATTAGGAATAAATACTTTGGCGGCAATCCTTTTCAAGAAACTATTCGGATATAAAATATTCACAACAATAGATGATTCTCATGTTATGGCTATGAATTATAGTGCAAAACGAGAAATCTTACGTAAGTTTGTTGTTAAACATATAGATGGTGCTATTGTTGTCAATCCTTTGGTGAAGAGTTATTTGGAAACAAAATATTCTAATAGCAAGTGTGAGTTTATTTATTTCCCAATAATACAAGATGATACAGTTCTCTCTCAAAAGATTAATGAAACCAAAGACCTTGCAAACAAATATATAAAGGATTATGATTTACAAAATCAGTCTTTAGTGTTATTTGTAGGAAGATTGGAAAAGATTAAGAATCCCGCTCTTTTATTGAGAGCTTTTAAGGATTTAAAAGAAAGTGAAGTTAAATTGATAATTGTAGGTTCTGGAAGTCAAGAAAATGAATTGCATGATTTAGCTGCTTCTTTAGGAATTTCTGACAAGGTCATTTTTACAGGATCTTTAACTGGAAAGGATTTATATGCTTGGTATTATCTTGCCGATTTGTTTGTTCTTCCAAGTCAGTTTGAACCTTTTGGTGCTGTTGTTAATGAAGCTTTAGTGGCAGGATGTTTTGTCCTTGTTAGTGATAAAGTAGGATCTGCTTCTCTTATTAATTCAAGTAATGGTCGTATTTTTGAATCAAATAACGAAAAACAATTGACGGATAAAATAGAAAAAGGCTTAAAGGAGAGAGGAAAGAAAAAGCACATTTCCAGAATGGAACATTCATTTAGTTGGTATTTTAATAATTTAAAGGCATTTTTTAATGAGAGTAGATTACCATAATATGGCAAATGGAGATACAAAATTAAAGTTTGCCATACGTTTCTTTCTTAATGAGCTACGTACCTGGTGGTATTTTCATGTAAAATGGCCATGGGTGCATTATGATGGATTTGTAAGGGTGATGAAAGGAACATCCTTTGGGCATTTCCCTATAAAATTAGGAAATAATGTACAGTTTGGTGATTATTGCAATATATCGACCCCAACCATAATCGGTAATAATGTTCTTATGGCTGGTCGTGTTTGTTTTGTAGGCAAACACGACCATACATTTAATATTCCTGGTCAGTTGATATGGAATGGTAGTCGTGGTGACAATGGAACAACTATAGTTGAAGATGATGTTTGGATTGGTCATAGGGCAACAATAGTAGGTCCTGTGAAAATAGGTGCGGGCAGCATAGTGGCTGCAGGCTCTTTGGTAACTAAGGATATTCCTTCTTGTGAAATTTGGGGTGGTGTTCCTGCTAAAAAGATATCTGATAGATTTAAGAATGATGAGGACAAGCAGAAACATTTGCTTGTACTGAAAAAATGAGAATAATGTCAGGTATACAGTAATTATAATTGTAAGGATATAATGAATTATTTTCAATGCTTAAAGTCTTAATCAATGCTTATGCTTGCTCCCCTGGTATGGGGAGTGAGCCGGGTATGGCGTGGAACTGGGTGAGCAATCTTGCTAAGTTCTGCGAACTATATATTATTACCGAAGGGGAATTTCGGGATAAAATAGAAGAGGTAGTTCCTACGTTGGAATGGGGTAAGAACATGCACTTCTATTATAATCCCGTGTCGGAAGAAATTCGTAAGATGTGTTGGAACCAGGGTGACTGGCGATTTTATAAGTATTATCGCGAGTGGCAATGGAAGACATATCTCATGGCGAAGGATATATGCTCTAAGGAAAAGATTGATGTGCTGCATCAGCTAAATATGATCGGTTTCCGTGAACCAGGATATCTCTGGAAACTGTCGCAGGAGAATGGGGTGCCGTTTGTGTGGGGGCCTATCGGCGGTCTAAAACAGTTTCCTACAGCTTATTTGAAAGGCGCGGGTTTGAAAATGAAGTTGTTTAACCGCTTGAAGAATTTCCTCAATGTTTGGCAGCTGAAGCATGACAAGAGGGTTAATGAGGCTTTTAAAACAGCTAAGGTATTGGTTAGCTCTATACCAGATTCTTATCGTGCAATCAAGAAATATAAAGGTCTGGAGTCGGTCGTCATTCCTGAGACAGGCTGCTTCTTGTCGGAAAATATTCCTACTGATAGATTTGATGAAGAGTACTTTCATGTGATGTGGGTCGGTAAATTCGATTTTCGCAAACAGTTGACTTTAGCATTGTGGACTATTGCTGCTGTTGCCAATCCTCATGTTATATTGGATGTCTACGGTAGTGGGTCGGAAGCACAAGTGACAAAGGCTAAAAAAATAGCATCGGAATTAGGGATAGAGGATATGGTTGTATGGCATGGTAACCAATCAAATGCTGTAGTAATGGAAGCTATGCGAAAATCACAATTATTCTTCTTCACAAGTATAAGCGAAGATACTTCTACGGTTGTATTAGAAGCAATCAGCAATCATTTACCTGTTGTATGTTTCGAAGCATGTGGTATGGCAGCTGTGATTAATGACAAGGTCGGAAGAAAAATACCACTCACCACTCCTATGCAGTCCGTCCATGATTTCGCAAGGGCTCTTAATGAACTTGAGCGCAATAGAGACCTCTTGAAGCAAATGTCAGAGAACTGCAAGCAAAGACAACTGGATTTGTCTTGGGAGGAAAAGGCTAAGACAATGGTAGGTTGGTATGAGAAGATAGTAAAAGCATAGCCTAGAATTTGGTAATTGTTTGGTTAAATGAAATGTCTTATTAAATAGTTTTCTTATCTAATTTAGGCAAAGTTAAAAAACAATTTGATAGATAGGAAATATCGTGACTTTGCGATTTCTGCTCTATTTATATACTTCTTAAAAAACTTATAAGGATGAATACTTTGAAATCATTAGTTGATAGTGTTATTTCTGATTTGACAGAAAACAAATCTATTGAGTCCATTTTGTTGAAAACTCAGACAATAAGTCATTATTTAAAGGATGAGGAATTTACAACCTGGATTAAGCATGAGTTGAATGGGTATGGAGACGATGAATATCCTTTGCCAGATTATCGAAAGATAAATTGTATTGTAAAGGTTGATATTTCCCAACCTTTTGGGCGTATGGCTAAGAACTACCCATTTCCATGTGAATACATTGAAGATGATAAAATTCGAGAACGTATGACTCATATGGCAGTATTTGAGTCATTAAGTGAAATAGAATTAATGATGAAAGATGATAAACATGGTAATGACTTGACAATGGCTGTACCGCAATATATCGTTCAAAACTATATGGCGAAATATGTTGAAGGCTATATATTAGTAGCTAATCAACATATAAACATGAATAATATTCAAGCAGTTATTTCTAAGTTTAAATCGTTATTGTTGACATTTTTTTTTGAACTCAATGATAAGATGGATTGGGAATTAAATTTTGATGTGTTGGCTACAAAACAAATTATTAAACAAATTATGGTCACAAATAATATTAATGCTGCAGTTGTCGCAACAGAAGGCTCTACTATCTCTACTGGCTCTGTAAGTGTAGAAAATAGTCATATCGGTAATTTGACTTATTCTAATGAACAAAAAGAGTTCTTGTCTGTATTGGAAGAAATAGAAAAACTTGTAAAAGAATCTAGAAATCAGGATTTACAAGATTCTGTAGATATAGTTAAGGCTGAAACCCAAAAGCCAAAATGGAACAAGAAGTTAATGACAATGGGGCTTAATGCTATCAAAGGTGTTGCTAATGGCTTTGTTGTAAAAGGTTTAATGACTTTGGTAGAAAAAGCTATAGTTATGTTGGGGACGTGTTAGAGAAGACTCATGTATATAAATAGTTTTTATCCATGAGGTAATGACAAATCTTCTCCCAAACATCCCTATTTAACATGAAATAGAGGGATCGCTTTCCTGCTATCCTCTATACCTCTATAAAATAGAAAAACAGATGTTTGATGCCTGGGGCATAAGCATATTCGTAGGCTTCGATTTTCACAATGTTGATGCCTTGCGACTGAAGGGTGGCAAAGAGTTGTTAACGTTGCTTTTTAGTAAGCTGCTTATACTTTGTATATATGGTATTTATATCGTAGATCATAATGCATATTCTTATTTGTTGAGAATGATGGAGTCTTGCTTTTATGGCTACGGAAATCACAATATATTTTTATTTTAAGTTATGTTTCGATTAAAAGATTTAAATATACTTGGTAGTAAGGCGGAGCTTGCCTCGCTGCCTGAGGGTAAACTGCTCATTAATACGATTAATGCTCATTCTTTTAATACGGCAAAGAATGACAAGCTCTTTGCGGAGGCGCTGACCAATGGCGACGCTCTTATTCCTGACGGGGTGAGCATCGTAAAGGCGTGCCGAAGGATTAAGGCAAAGAGCCAACCAAAGGAACGTATAGCAGGATGGGATTTGTTCGAGTTTGAAATGAACAAACTCGAACAGTTAGGAGTTTCCGGTTCGTCTCAGCGAACCGTCATGTTTATGGGCAGCTCGCAGAAGGTGCTTGACTTGATTGTGAAGCGGGCGGCTGAGGTTTATCCTCATCTTAAAGTGGTGACTTATTCGCCTCCTTATAAGCCGGAGTTCTCGGACGAGGACAATAAGGCTATCATTGATGCTATCAATGCTGCAGATCCTGACTTGCTCTGGATTGGCATGACGGCGCCGAAGCGGAGAAGTGGATCTACACGCATTGGAAGGAGCTGAACATCCACTGCCATGTTGGAACAATCGGTGCTGTCTTCGACTTTTTTGCCGGTACTGTGGAGCGTGCTCCGATGTGGTGGCAGGAGCATGGACTGGAATGGCTCTATCGCTTGTTGAAAGAGCCGAAGCGCATGTGGAGAAGATATATCATCGGCAACGCTCTCTTCCTTTGGAACATGACAAAGGAATAATACAGAATTGTAAGGTTGCATGACTTCCGTTTATTTTCGTTTCGTACAGTTCTCTTTGGGCGTTTACGAAGGGAAAGAGTTTCTTGATGGGTCTGCATTGAAAGGCTTCGATTGGGCCGCCTTTTATGAGTTTGCAAAGAAACAGACGCTTGTCGGAGTTGTCTTCGATGGTATTCAGAAGCTGCCTAAGGATGTAGCTCCTCACCTTGTATTGCTGATGCGATGGCTTGGCATGAGCCAAAGGATTAAGCAACGTAATGAGAGGATGAACGAGGCTACGGTGGATATATATAATAAGGTGAAGGCTGCCGGATATTCTTGCTGCATATTGAAGGGGCAAGGGAATGCCGCGATGTACCCAAATCCATCGGCACGCACACCAGGCGATGTTGACATCTGGGTGGATGCCGGGCGTGAAGAGATTCGCAGGCTTGCTTATTTGCTTGTAAAGAAGGCAAACGGAAATGTGGATGACGAATGTTTTAACCACATAGGTATTAACGTGAACGGCATTAGCGTGGAACTGCATTCTACGCCTGGCTTCATGGCTAACTTCGTTTATAACCGGAGACTGCAAAAGTGGTTGAAGCGAAATGTTGGTTTGCAATGCAGCAATATTGAGGAACTGCCTAATGGTGTAGGAGCTGTCGCTGTCCCTACCCTATCGTTCAATATCGTTTATCAACTTTATCATCTCTATCATCATTATTTCTATGAGGGTGTAGGACTGAGACAGATTGTGGATTATTACTACGTAATTTTGAATTTGGAATTAGGAGTTTGGAATTGTCGCTTATGCGATGAGGAGTTGAAGAATTGTGAATTGGAAATTCAAAACTCGCTAAAGCATCTCGGTCTGTGGAAGTTTGCTGGAGCCATGATGTATGTTCTGCATAAAGTGATGGGACTGTCTGAGGACAGGATGATTGCACCTATGGACATGAAGAGAGGAAGAATGCTTCTTGACGATATCCTGAATGGGGGAAACTTCGGACAGTATGATAAACTGCCTTGTTTTGGCAAAGGTGCTTTGGGACATAACCTACAGAGATTGTATCGTGACGCTCGACTGTTGAGATTTTATCCTTCTGAGGCTTTGAGTGAACCAGTGTTTAGGGTTTGGCATTGGTGGTGGAGAAAGAATGTCATGCCTTGATGCGATTACAAAGAATTCTGATATGAAGAAAATCAGACTATATGACTATCAGCGGGATATGCTGAGGGATATCATAAACATGCTGACTGCGCAAAGCTTGCAGGTTGGCAATGTGAATGGTAAGAAGGTCGGATTGGGCAACTCGGTGATGGTGCAGATGCCAACGGGGACGGGCAAGACATACGTGATGGCTTCGGTGGTGGAATGGTTTCTTGACCGCTATGACGAGGATGAGGTGTGGATTGTGGCTCATCGACGTGAGTTGGTGGAACAGATGCAGTTGACGCTCGATCGCTTTTGCCTTAAATATGGCGAGAAGGAGGCTACGCTGAAGGCTAAGGTCAGGGTGAGGGTGCTGTCCATACAATGGCTGACACGTCATGTTGAGGAGTTGGAAAAGGAAGGTTGTTCACCAGGACTTATCATCGTGGATGAAGCTCACCATGCCATTGCCGATTCTTATCAGGACTTGTTTAACAGAAACTGTCAGGCTATGAAGCTTGGCATGACGGCTACTCCTTGTCGTATGAACAAGAAGTCTTTTACACGCTTGTTCAGCAACTTGCTGACTTCGCCTTGCACCAATGACTTCATAATGCGTGGTTATCTCTCGTCTTACGATTATGTGGTGATAGGAAAGTTCTCTGCCGACCAGCAAACCGTAAACCTGCTGAAAGGACGAGGAAGTGACGGTGACTATGCCATCAAGGAGATGGACGAGAAGCTGAATATTCCTGAGACCATCCAACGTCTTTATGACAGCGTGAAGAAGTATGCTGACGGCAAGAAGGGCATCGTGTATGCCATCGACATCAATCATGCTCAGGCTATTGCAGCCTGCTACAATAAGCTCGGTCTGAGGAGCGTGGCTCTTGACAGCAAGACTCCTGCCAAGAAACGCAAGGAGATGGTGGAGGCTTTCAGACGTAGCGAGATTGACTGCTTGGTGAACGTGAATCTCTTTGATGAGGGATTTGACTGCCCTGACGTGGAGTTCATACAAATGGCTCGCCCTACTCTATCGCTTGCCAAGTACTTGCAGATGGTGGGACGCGGACTGCGCATCAACAAGGAGAATAAGGACAAGGTTTGCATGATTATAGACAACGTGGGTAACTACCGCAAGTTCGGATTGCCGGACAAGCCACGCAATTGGGAGAGCATGTTTGCTGGACTGAGAGCAGGCAAGGGGGTTATTCCTACTTACGTGAAGAGGGTGCAGAACATCATCGCCGCCAATGACGAGATGGTGACTGTGAAGAAAGCGAATACGGCAAGGAAGAAAATGACTGCCGAGCAGCTGAAGGAATACTTGGAAAATGTCACAAAGTTTGAGAAGGATGGCAGATGGGGTCTGAGGGTGATGGACGACATCATCGTGAAGCCCATCTATACCTACATTTCCAACTTCAAGGGCGATTATGCTGTCTGCGGAATTGGCATGCAACGCCGTTTATATGGAATATTGGACAGACGAGGCAATGTCATCATTCCACCAGAATATAAAGACGTGCATCTGTGTAACGAACATAAAGTAAGGGTAAGCAGAAATTATAGTGACAGCAAGAGCATAGAATTGTAACTCCTGTAAGTTACCAAATAGAACAAAGGCTTTACATCAGGTATGTCGGGAAAAACGTTCTCGACATACCTGATGTAAAGCCTTTGTTATTTAATGATATTGCAGCTTACTTCTCCTCGTACTCAGGACGAAGCTTGCGTACGGTCTCGGCGGCACGCCACATTTCCTTGTCGTGCATGGCCTTAAGCTCGGCGTTGAGCTTCTCGCGGTAGTCGGGCTGCGAGTTAGAGTCGATGGAAATCTGTGCTTCCACACCTGTCTTTACAGAGAGATAGAGCCATTCCATGACGGGCTTGATGGCCTCACGGAAACGTGGAGCCCAATCGAGAGCACCGCGCTGTGCTGTGGTGGAGCAGTTGGCGTACATCCAGTCCATACCCTTCTCTGCGAAGAGCGGCATGAGGCTCTGTGTCATCTCCTCTACAGTCTCGTTGAAAGCCTCAGAGGGAGAGTGACCGTGCTCACGGAGCACCTCGTACTGTGCCTCGAAGAGACCCTCCATAGCACCCATCAGCGAACCACGCTCACCGGTAAGGTCGGATGTAGCCTCGCGCTGGAATGTTGTCTTGAAGAGGTAGCCGGCACCGATACCGATACCGAAGGCAAGTGTCTTGTCCTCAGCCTTGCCTGATGCGTCCTGATAAACAGCGTATGAGCAGTTGAGTCCGCGACCCTCAAGGAACATTGTGCGGAGCGATGTGCCCGAACCCTTCGGTGCCACCATGATGACATCCACGTCAGCAGGAGGAACCACACCGGTGCGGTCGTTCCAGTTAATGGCGAAACCGTGTGAGTAATAGAGTGTCTTGCCGGCAGTAAGATACTGCTTGATTTTAGGCCATACGGCTATCTGACCTGCGTCAGAGAGGAGCATGCAGACGATGGTGCCCTTCTGTGCTGCCTCCTCGATGGAGAAAAGAGTCTCGCCCGGAACCCATCCGTCAGCCACTGCCTTGTCGTATGTCTTGCCCGGACGCTGACCGACGATGACGTTGAAGCCGTTGTCGCGAAGGTTGCCGGCCTGACCAGGACCCTGGATGCCATAACCGAGAATGGCTATTGTCTCGTTCTTAAGAACCTCACGTGCTTTCTCCAAAGAGAACTCTTTGCTGGTGACTACTGTCTCTACTACGCCACCGAAATTCATTTCTGCCATATTAGTTAACTGTTGTGCAGCCGGGGTCGTGCCGCTGTTTATTATTTATTGTTTAATTGAAGATTCTCTGCGGTTTGTTTACATTATGTAAACTGAACCAAATGCAAAGGTAATAAAATATCAGATAACACCAAACAAAAGTGTCATTCTTTCACAAATTTAACCTTACATCTGCATACTTCCTTTAGGTCTGAGGCGTCCTCTGTGGTTTGCTTCATCACCTGCACGCAGAATTCGCCCTCTCCGGCTTCGTCCACAAAGAGATGGAGCTTGTCGCCGCAATGCGACTCTGCCACGTAGGCGATGTCGAAGCGCTGCAGACGGTTGTGACGATAGAAGTCGAGGTCCCATAGGTCGAGGATATGCTCAATATACTTGACGCTGTTGATGTGTCCGTTGACGTCCACGTCGCTGTAGTAGGTATCGACAATACGCTGGCAGCGTGCTTCCTTCGAAAGCTTCACACGCTGGAAAGGCTGTATGGGGCACGGCTTGTCGGTCTCGATGTACTTGGTGATGAGTCCGTCACGCTCGGCAAGGATGTCCACCGGCTGGCGCGTGTCCGTATCGATCATCGCCCAGATGCTTCGTCCGTAGCCGAGACATTCGCCCTGGGTGTCGCGGATGGCATAGTTACGGCTGGTGAAGAAGCGCATTACGCCTTCCACCCATGTGTCGACGGTAATACGGTCGTAAGCCTTCGGCATCTTCTCCATCTCCATCACGAAGCGTGAGAGCACCCATGTCTTGTGTACGGTGTTGAGATAGTCCATGCCATATCCACGCTCGTTGCTATGGAAGTCGGCTGCATTGAGAAGATGATTGCCGAGATGACCGAGGAAGATGCGGTTAGAGAAATCGCAATGGAACGGCTCGACGAGGAAATCATAACTTCCAACTTTGCTTAATAGATTCATAGTGTTACTTGAGTTTTGGGGTTCTGCTTATGTTTTTTTCAATTAGATGTCCTTGTTCTTATGGAGGAATTCGGCAAGCGGCTCTTCCGTGCTTCGCGTCACAGCCACCCTACCCGAGCGCGAGTACTGGAGCAGACAGCCGAAGGCATTGAGCTTGTTGTAAAGATCCTGCACGTCGTCAGTCAGTCCTGCCACCTGCACGGTGGTGTACGTGGGATTGACCTCCAGCATACGCGCTCCGCTGCGTCTTATCACGCGCGACACCTCCGGATTAGCCATCAGCGCTGGCGTGGCAATCTTATAGATGGCTATCTCATGGATGAAGAGTTCGTCGTCCAGATAATAGTCGGCCTTCACCACGTCTATCTTGCGCTCGATGAGCTTCGTGATTTTCTTTATCTCCTCCTCGTAGCTCCATGCGGTGATGGTGTACTTGTGGATGCCGGATACGCTGAACGCGGAGGCATTGATGCTTTCTATGTTGACCTGCTGACGCGTAAAGACAGCCGACACCTGACTGAGGATGCCCGGCACGTTCTCGGAATAGACAAGCAGGGTGTAGAGTTTCTTTTCCACTTTCTTTAATGTGTTAAGTTTGACATTTCCCTATAGATTCACTTCAAGCAGCATCTCGTCCACGCTCTTTCCCGGAGGCGTCATAGGCAGCACGTTGTCTTCCTCCTTCACGGCACACTCAAGGATGAACGGGCCGGGGGTGGTAAGCATTCGCTCCACCTCACGCTTCAGATCGTCGCGCGTTATGGCTACGCCGTAATTGATGGCATAACCGTCGGCTATGGTGCGATAGTCAGGATTGAGCATTCGTGTGAACGACTTGCGCTTGTTGAAGAACATGTCCTGCCATTGTCTTACGTTGCCGAGATAGTTGTTGTTGAGGAGGATTACCTTCACGGGAGCTTGCTGCTCCATGATGGTACCAAGCTCCTGTATGCTCATCTGGAACGATCCGTCGCCGGTGAAGAGGCAGATGGTGCGGTCGGGTGCGCCGAAGGTGGCTCCAACGGCAGCCGGCAGTCCGAAGCCCATGGTGCCGAGTCCGCCACTCGTCACGACGCTGAGTTTGCGACGATAATGGAAATAGCGGCATGAGAACAGCTGATTCTGACCCACGTCGTTGACGAGAACCGCCTCGCCATGCGAAGCCTCAGCCACTACGTTGACCACCTCGCCCATAAGCAGAGGGCCTTCGGTGGGATGGATGGCAGGCTCGATGACGCGGCGGCGCTCCTCGTCCCAGTAAGGACGGAAACTCTCTATCCATTCACGATGGCTGTTCTTATTGAGGAGGCGCGTGATGGCTGGCAACGAAACCTTGCAGTCGCCCACCACGGACACGTCGGTCTTCACCACCTTGTCTATCTCAACGTTGTCTATGTCGAGGTGTATGATTTTAGCCTGCTTGGCGTACGTATCGAGTCTGCCCGTGTCGCGATCGCTGAAACGCATACCAATGGCTATTATTACGTCAGCTTTCTGCGTCAAAACGTTCGGAGCCAGATTGCCGTGCATGCCGAGCATACCCATATTGAGGGGATGGTCGGTGGGCAGGGCTGAGAGTCCGAGCATAGTGCGTGCCGCAGGAATGTCTGCCTTCTCAAGGAACTGGCGCAGCTCTTCCTGTGCTCCGCCAAGCTCAACGCCATGTCCGACAAGTGCCAAGGGGCGTTCTGCACGGTTGATAAGACTGGCAGCGGCTGCCACATGGTCGTCCTGAATGTGCGGATAAGGCTCGTAACTGCGTACGGACGTCACCTTCACTGGACGCCATTCGCACTTCTGCACTTGCGCACTCTTAGGGAAGTCGAGCACCACGGGGCCAGGACGACCGGAGCGGGCAATATAGAAGGCGCGGCTTACAGCCCACGAAATATCCTCCGGACGACGTATCTGATAGCTCCACTTGGTTATGGGCTGCGTCATTCCGACGAAGTCAACCTCCTGAAAGGCGTCGGTACCAAGGGCTTCGGTGCCCACCTGTCCGGCAATGACCACGATAGGAGTGGAATCAATCATCGCGTCAGCAATACCCGTAAGCGTGTTTGTGGCTCCCGGACCGCTGGTGACGATGCACACTCCCACCTCACCACTGACTCTCGAAAAGCCCTCCGCAGCATGAGCGGCGGCTTGCTCGTGGCGCACAAGGATGTGATTGAACACCTTATTGTCGCCACGTGTATAATCGTAAAGAGCATCGAAGGTGGGCATTATGGCTCCACCCGGATAGCCGAAGATGGTCTTGACACCCTCGTTCTGGAGGGCACGCATCAGGGCTTCTGCTCCTGTTATCTGTTCCATAAGAAAATAGGCAATTTAAAAGATTATATGATTCGAACTCCTCCCTTGTCTGCCGAGCTGACGCTCTGCGCATAAGCCCTGAGAGCCTTGCTGACCTTACGGTCGCGCGTCAGCGGCTGCTGCGGACGTGCTGCGAGTTCGTCGTCGGAGAGGCGTACGTTGATGGTGCGTGCAGGAATGTCGATGTCGATGATATCACCGTCCTTCACCTTGCCGATGTTGCCGCCGGCTGCTGCCTCAGGCGAAATATGACCGATGCTGAGTCCGGAAGTTCCGCCGGAGAAACGTCCGTCGGTGATAAGGGCGCACTCCTTTCCAAGATGGCGACTCTTGATGTATGACGTAGGATAGAGCATCTCCTGCATTCCCGGACCTCCCTTTGGACCTTCGTGGGTGATGACCACACAGTCACCGCTCTGCACCTTTCCTCCGAGGATGCCCTCGCAGGCTGCTTCCTGAGAATCGAAGACGCGTGCCGGTCCGCTGAATTTCCAGATGTCGGGGTCGACACCTGCTGTCTTGACCACGCAACCGTCCTGAGCGATGTTGCCGAAGAGCACAGCCAGACCGCCGTCCTTCGTGTAAGCATGCTCCAAGGAGCGGATGCATCCGTGCTCACGATCCGTATCGAGCGATTCCCACTGGGCGTCTTGGCTGCCCATCTGCGTGGAGAACTTACGGCCGGGTGCGCTATGATAGATGCGGCTTGCCTCTTCCTGTATGTTATCGCCCGTGATGTCGTAGGCGCTCATAGCCTCGGCAAGTGTGGTGCCGTCAACACGACGTACCGAACCGTCGACGAGTCCGCCACGATTCAGCTCGTTCATAATGCCAAGTATGCCACCGGCACGATTGCACTCCTGCACGCTGTACTTCTGCGTGTTCGGCGCCAGCTTGCAAAGGCAGGGGACATGACGACTGAGACGATCGATGTCTGCCATCGTAAAGTCTACGCCTCCCTCCTGCGCCACAGCAAGAAGATGGAGGACAGTGTTGGTGCTTCCGCCCATGGCAATGTCGAGCGTCATGGCATTGAGGAACGCTTCACGGGTGGCAATGCTGCGCGGAAGAACCGAGTCGTCGCCGTCCTCATAGTAAGCGAGGGCGTTCTTCACAATCTGACGTGCTGCGTCGCGGAAAAGACGGACGCGGTTGGCATGCGTGGCAAGGATGGTGCCGTTGCCGGGCAAAGCCAGTCCGATGGCCTCGGTGAGCGAGTTCATCGAGTTGGCAGTGAACATTCCTGAGCAACTACCGCAACCCGGACATGCACAACTCTCAAGCTTCTGCAGGTCGGCATCGTCCACACTCGTGTCGGCACCCTTTATCATTGCAGTAACAAGGTCGGCGTTCTCGCCATGCCAACGTCCTGCCTCCATCGGACCTCCAGAGCAGAAGACCGTAGGTATGTTGAGACGCATGGAAGCCATGAGCATTCCCGGCGTGACCTTGTCGCAATTAGAAATGCAAATCATAGCATCAGCCTTATGTGCATTAACCATATACTCCACAGAGTCGGCAATGATGTCGCGTGAAGGCAGCGAATAGAGCATGCCGTCGTGTCCCATGGCAATACCGTCATCGATGGCAATAGTGTTGAATTCTGCAGCATAGCATCCCATGCTCTCAATCTCTTTCTTTACTATCTGACCTATCTCATGCAGATGCGTATGACCGGGTACGAACTGTGTGAACGAGTTGACGATGGCAATGATGGGCTTTCCGAACTGTTCGTGCTTCATACCCGCTGCCACCCAAAGGGCTCTCGCTCCAGCCATACGACGACCTTCCGTACATACTGCGCTTCTCAACTGATGTTTCATTTGCGTGTTTTTGATAATTAAATTGCTGCAAAGGTAAATAGTTTTTACAAAACAGCCAACTAATATGTACGTTTTTTAAGGGTTTTAAGAACAGGTTTGGTACTAAACCGAACAAAAGCTTACCATACGTCAACAATATGGCACAAACGCTATTTATTTGCGCATTATTGCTTGTTTAGGATTTTCTTCCCGTCCACTATTATGATTCCCTTGCTGCGTAATGACGTTTTCCTACCGGACAAGTCGTAAGCGACGGTAGAGTCGGACGTAATCGTAGGGGCATCAATGGATGTCTCTACGCTTACGGAATAGACCTTTTGAGCGGCTGAACCGGCAAGACCAGTGGAGAATTTCACGTCGGGAAGGACAAAGTAAGCACGCATTGCCTTCAGGCTACCTTCACTATTGGGCGTTACAAGGCGCGTGCCGTCGGAGCTGATAAAGCGCGTTATGCCATTGGCAGGGAGGTTTTTCGGAGAAAACGTGCCCTTGAAATCATAGCTGTTATCATTTACACTGACGGTCACAACTTTAGGTTCAGCTGCTTCTATCTCACGATTGAAGAATACGGGGTCGATGATATCGCCGCCTTCCACCTTTATTATATAAGGTTCGCCGGCAATAATCTCCCTTACACGACTGAACGAAAACTCCACCTTATCGGCTTCTTTACTGAGGGCTCTCGCCAAGCGCATGACCGCAACGCCGGGCAACGACCGGCTGAGGTCGTCACTGTTAAGGCTGAATGGTAGGCAAAGCGAATAGAATCCGCCATCGGCAACGAAGGTACGCTCAAGGCAGACGCTCTCCACCAGGCAGCCTGAAGCTTCCTTCAGAGCCGGTGTGTTGTCTGCCTCCTCGCTTAGCGTGAGCGAAGCCATACGGCGAACACGACGATAAATCTGGATATGCTCCTGCGAATCGTCGTACAAATAGCAACCAAACTTACCTTTAGGATTATACTTCAAGTACTTATAGTTCTTTACGCCAAACTCTATTATGGCGTTTCCGTCAGCTGTTACCATTACTTCTGCCATATTGCTCTTTGCCTTTGGCTTGTCGCTGCTGAAAGACAACTCATAGCTTACACGTGCAGAAGCCCACAGCCAGCCTTTATCTTCATTCTTGAAACTCCACGATGATCCGCTCTTCTCCATAACGAACACCGCCACGCTGTCGTTATTAACATCTACGGCAGCGCCATTCTGCAATACGTCTACGTGGCATGACTTGATGTAAGGTGAGGCTTCGTACTTGCTGATTGCAGCACAATAATCGCGACTGACAATAACCACTTCGTCGCCGACATGGAGTTGAGAAGCATTTGTGACAAGACAGAACTGATTGGACGATTCGGCAAACGCTTGCAAAAGGCAAAGCGAAAACATAAGGAAAAAAGCGTAGAGTCGTTTCATAGGATATTGTTATGATGGGTTTGACGGATAAGATGATAAAGGGGTTGATAGAGGATTGGCTGTTATTCCGGCTGGCGCCATTTTGCCACAAGCGGCAAATGGTCGCTGAAACCGTCCATATAACGTGGTCCGAGATAATTGCGGCGTGGCTTCACACCGCCAAATTTCTCGTCGGGAACAAGAAGGAATGGGGCGTCATAGACACAGCATGCCAGCATGCGGGAGGCAAGCGTGGGGCTTACAAGAATATGGTCGAGGCTGCCCCACTCTCCCTGATAACGATACGTTCCCTTTGCTCCGTTATGTCCTTTGGCACCTGCCGACACATCCATGAAGCCACGATTACGAATCATAAGCAGACTCTTCGATTCGGAATAGTCATTAAAGTCGCCCGCTATAACGATGTTGGCGTCGGGCGAAACAGCCTTTATGGAGTCAGCAAGGGCGCAGACTGTCTTTGCTGCTGCCATACGGAAGGGACGCGAATAAGCCTCCCCTCCCCTACGACTGGGAAAATGCACCGCCATGACATGCAGCGTATCACGCCCCCATACAAGTCCCTTTGCGTACAGAACGTCTCGTGTGGGACGCATGCCCTTCACTCTCTGCACGCTTACAGCCCTGCTTTCGAGCAACCAGAATGTGTAAGGCGAATAGAGAAGCGCAACGTCGATGCCGCGCTCATCAGCAGACTGCGTCATGACATACTCATAACTGGCGTTTCTGAGCAGCGAACGCTTTGTAAGGTCGCGCAGAACGCTGTCGTTCTCAACCTCGCACAACGCTACAAGGTCTGGCAGCTTCCAATTCCATCCGCTGCCATTCTCTTTCTCCTTATCTTTCAGATCCTCCCCACAACGGTCCTCGCCGCAAGCTATGATGGTCTGACCGATGCGGTCAAGCTTGCGCCAATAACGATATGGTGTCCAGTGATAAGAGCCGTCAGGCAGAAACTCAGTGTCGTTCTTCAGCGAGTCATGACGGCAGTCGAAGAGATTCTCGCAGTTTAGTTCCACAAATGTGAAGATGGAAAGGAGAAGTAGGGAGAATGTCATATAAAGAAAAAGGTTAGGCGTTTGACAGTTAGGGGTTGTCTTTCAATGTAAGCGGGCAGCCACTCCATCATTACGAGGAATGGCTGCCCTTGTTATGCTTGCATATGCATGCAGAATGATTAGTCCTTAGTTACGTCGTTGAACGTAGCAACACGGTTGAACTCCACCTGCTCGAAGAGCTTGTCTGTGGCACCCATACCCTTTGCTGTAAGACGGTCAGCAGAAATCTTATATCTCTTTATGAGGATGTTTCTGACTGCGTCAGCACGAGCCTGTGAAAGACGAGCGTTGAGTTCGGCTGATCCCTCAGGAGAAGCATAGCCTCTGATCTCCACCTTAGCGTCCTTATGGTTCTTCATATAGTTGGCGATAAGCTCGATAGGAGCATACTGCGCAGCGTCAACGGCCGACTTGCCCTGACGGAAGATAACGGTAGGCTGGAGGTTTGTGACAGTGGTCGATACCTTAGGAGCCGGCTTATTCTGACATTCCTCAAGGGCTTTATGGAGGCTGTTAATCTGCTTGTCCTTGTCAGCAAGAACCTTATTATACTGAGCCTCCTGATTGTTATACTCTTCGCGGAGACTATTGATTTGTGCGTTGAGAGCATCAACCTCAGACTGGTCGCGACCTACGGCATTGACGAAGTTATGTGTACCGTTAGAGTTCTTAAATCTATATACCAAGCCCACGTTCAGCTGAAAAGCAGAACGATTGATGTTGTATTCCACACCCTCATAGCCGTTGCCGTTGAGAGTATAGTTAAGGGACGGCTCGAAATAGAGCTGCCAAGCCTTCTGTTTACCGAGATTGAATGCGAAGTCGAGTCCTACCTTAGATGTAAGGAAGTTGGCTGTGCTGAGGTCCTTGCGATTGGTGAAGCGATGTCCCCATCCCAGTCCGTAGAGAGCCGAAACCTCGAATGTGCGCGGAGCACCAGGATAACCGCCGAACCAGTTGATAAGGTTAACTGTTCCGAGGAGTGATGTATTGATGTAGTTTACGATCGTACCTGTTGTGTAGCCGCTTGTCTCCTTGAAGTAGACGTTGCTCTCTGCAGCCAGACCGAAGACTGGTGTGAAGTTGCGACCTATGCGTAAGCCTGCGTTAGGAACGAGGTCCTCAAGCCATGATGCGTGTCCTGTAGTTTTTGTTGCAACACCAGCGTTGATACCAACATAGACATTGTCGAATGTTTTGCTCTCAGCTACAGTCTGTGCCGAAGCCGAAACTGCCATCACGGCAGCAGCAAAAAGTGTAGTAATCTTTTTCATAGTCTTATTGTTTTATAATTACTTGGTCTAAGAGTTGTATTTCTCTCGATGTTATGTTGCAAAATAACCGAAAAAAAATGTAACTTCCAAACAAAAACAATAATATTTACATTTTGGAATACAAAAAGCATAATTACATCTGTTCGATATCCTGCCTTACGTTATTTCGGATTTTCGTCAAGTAAGCTTTCATACGGTCAGCGTCTTTCTCGTCTATGATGCTGATTAGCTCGTTCAGTTCGTCGCGTATCTGCTCCACCTGTGCGCTGGTATAGGGATTGAAGAGTATTTCCTGCAGCAGGTAGTCATCTTCGCCTAACACGCCTTTGGCAATGCGCAGATGGCGCTTGAAGGTTGTTCCTGGCGCGTCTTGATGCTTCATCACCGCCGAGAACACGAAGGTGCTGACGAAAGGCGTGCTCAGCGAGTAAGCCACTGTCTTGTCATGTTCTTCAAAGGTGTATTCATAAATGTTGAGTCCGAGACGTGCGTAGAGGTCCTTAAAGAATATCCGTCCCATATAGTCGCCCTCGCTTATGATGATGGCGTTCTCCTCGGAGAGTTGTCCGAGGTTGGCGAAGGTAGGTCCGAACATCGGGTGAGTGGATACATACGAATGACCCGACTGCTCATAATAGTCCTTCAGTCCGGTCTTGACGGACGAGATGTCGCTGATAATGCAGTCAGCAGGGATGACGGGCATCACCTCCTCGAAGGCTGCTATGGTGTACTTTAGGGTAACGGCGTTGATGACAAGCTGCGGCTGGAAGGCTCGTATCTCGTCCAGCGTGGTGAAGCGCTGGCAGTTGTATGTGAAGCGCATACGCTTAGGGTCTTTCTCGTACACCGCTGTCTCATGATCAAAACTGAGGACGTCGAGGAAGAAGCTGCCCATCTTCCCCGCGCCAAGAACAAGTATCTTCATTTTCTTTTACTTCTGATTAACTATCTCCATCTGCTGTCTTACTGACTCTTCGTGGATATGCTCGAATATCTCCTTCACGAACTCTGAATCCATGCCGGCAAGCGAGCCTTGCGCTCCGCGCTTGTCCAGAATCTCGTTGTAACGAACGGTCTGGAGCACAGTCATGTTGTGTTCCTTCTTGTATCTGCCTATCTCGCGGCAGACGCTCATTCGCTTGGCAAGGAGTTCCATGATGCCGTTGTCTATTTCGTCTATCTGCTTGCGGAGCATATGTATGCCTTCCGTCACCACCTTCTCGTCACGGATAACAAGGAGGCTGAGGATATAGTTGAGCACGTCCGGCGTCACCTGCTGCTTGGCGTCGCTCCATGCTGCGTCCGGTGCACAATGACTCTCCACCATAAGTCCGTCGAAACCGAGGTCCATCGCCTGCTGGCAAAGAGGAGCTATGAGCTCGCGGCGTCCACCGATATGACTGGGGTCGCAGATGACGGGCAGGTCCGGCATACGTCTGCGCAGCTCTATGGGAATCTGCCACATGGGAAGGTTGCGATAAATCTTCTTCTCGTAGCTGGAGAAGCCGCGGTGTATGGCAGCCAGACGCTTTACGCCTGCCTGATTGATGCGCTCCATAGCTCCTATCCACAACTCCAAGTCGGGATTTACCGGATTCTTCACAAAGACGGGGATGTCCACTCCCTTCAGACTGTCGGCTATCGCCTGCATGGCAAAGGGATTGGCAGAGGTACGCGCTCCAATCCAAAGGATGTCAACGTCGTACTTAAGGGCAAGCTCTACATGCTCCGGCGTTGCCACCTCTGTGGAGATGAGCATGCCTGTCTCCTCCTTCACGCGCTTCAGCCACGGCAGCGCTGTCTCGCCGTTGCCCTCGAAGCCACCCGGCTTGGTGCGCGGTTTCCACACTCCCGCACGAAACATTCTGAATCCGTGCGAAGCCAACTGGCGTGCTGTTGTCATCACCTGCTCCTCGGTCTCAGCCGAGCAAGGTCCTGCTATAACGAACGGGCGGTCATCGCTGCCCGGTAAGTTCAATGGTTTGAGTTCTATATCCATAGTTATGTTTATTGTCTGTATTCGTAGTTCTGTTTACTGTCAGTGTGTCCATCTTATGCGCCTCATTCTCTCCAGTGCCTCGTCCATCTTCTCGTCCTTGGCACAAAGGCTGATGCGCACATATCTGTTGCCGTTCGACCCGAAGATAAATCCCGGCGTGATGAAGACACGAGCCTCATTGAGCACGCGCTCCGTCAGTTGCTCGCATCCGTCGTAGGCGTCCGGAATGCGTCCCCAAAGGAACATGCCCACCTGCTGCGGATCGTATGTGCATCCGAGCGTTGTCATCATCCACTCTGCCTTGTCGCGGCGTCGGCGATATGTGGTGATGTTGGCTTCGCGGTGCCATTCCGGTGTGTTCCCGTTCAGAGCGGCAGCTGCGGCGAGCTGTATGCCACGGAATGTTCCTGAGTCGACATTGCTCTTAATCTTCAATATCCACGACGTGAATGTGGGATTGGCGATGCACATTCCGACACGCCATCCGGGCATGTTATGACTCTTCGACATCGAGTTGAACTCAATGCAGCATTCCCTCGCTCCCTCCACTTGCATGATGGACATCGGATGTTCGTTGAGGATGAAGGAGTAAGGATTGTCGTTCACCACCACGATGTTGTGGCGTAGTGCGAAATCGACAAGTCGTTCGTATGTCTCGCGCTGTGCGTTTCCTCCTGTCGGCATATTGGGATAGTTGGTCCACATCAGCTTCACGTTAGAGAGGTCCATGCTCTCCAGTTCGTCAAAGTCGGGCTGCCACGCGTTGTCCTCTCTGAGGTCATAGCTGACCACCTTCGCTCCAAGAATCTTGCTTAGCGACGTGTATGTGGGGTAACCCGGATTTGGTACGAGCACTTCCTCGCCGGGATTGACGAAGGCAAGCGTAACGTGGAGGATGCCCTCCTTCGATCCGATGAGCGGCAGCACTTCCGTCTGCGCATCCACGTCCACTCCGTACCAGCGTGCATAAAAGTCTGCCATAGCCTGACGCAGTTCGGGCGTGCCCATCGTGGGCTGATAGCCATGCGCCTCCGGCTGCGACGCCACCTCACAGAGGCGTTCCACCGTACGCTGTGACGGCGGCATGTCAGGAGAACCTATAGCCAGCGAGATGATGTCGCGTCCCTCTGCATTAAGGCGTGCCACCTCCTTCAGCTTCCGCGAAAAATAATACTCCTGTACGTTGGAAAGGCGTGTTGCGGGGTGTACGGCTGTTGTTAATGTAGCAAGGTTCTCCATAAGCATGTGTGTTTTTTTAATGATACATTATATATTTACTTGCCCACGTATTCGCCGAGAATCTTCAGCGATCGTGTCAGCGGTATGATGGCGTCGATACTCTGTCGGTATCGCGTCAGGCTGTTGAATGTCAGGTCCACATAGAAGAGATATTCCCATTCGCATCCTATCACGGGCAGCGACTGTATCTTCGTGAGGTTGATGCCGTAGAAGGAGAGGATGGTCAGCACCTTCGAGAGGCTTCCCTCCTCATGCGCCACGTGGAAGACTATGCTCGCCTTGTCTGCCTTCTCAAGCGGACGAAGGAAGTCTGCTTTGTTGGGATTGGCAATGACAAGGAAGCGCGTGAAGTTGTGCTTGTTGTCATGTATGTTATCCTCGAGCACCTTCAGCCCGTACATCCTCGCCGCCGAAGCATTGCAGATGGCTGCCCATCCGTGACATTTATGCTTGGCAATGTATTCTGCCGCACCTGCCGTGTCGTCCGCTTCCACTGCCTTCATGTCAGGATGACGAGAGAGAAAGGCGTTGCATTGTGCAAGCGCCACGGGGTGCGAGTGCACCTCCTTAAGCGTGTCCCAATCGTCCTCGGGCAGACAACAGATGCAATGTTCGATGTGCAGCTTGTGCTCTCCCACCACCGTAGCACCAGAGGCGCGAAGCAGTTCGTAATTGTGGAGCAGGCTTCCGGCTATGGTATTCTCTATGGCTGTCATGCCAATTACGGTCGGGTCGCGGCGCATATTGTCGAACACCTGCTCGAAGGTGGCGCAGCATATCAGCTGTATCTGCTCGCCCTGGAAATACTGGTGGGCGGCAATGTCGTGGAAGGAGCCTTGAAAGCCCTGTATGGCAATTCTCTTCATATTGGATTTCTCGATGTTTCTTCGCGCCCAGAAACGCGAAAGCCCCGCTTTCACTGTCAACGTGAAGCGGGGCCCGGATTATAGGATATATTAAATATTTTCCCTTTCTGTCATAAGTTGAATTCACACGCAACTTCCCGCTTCACAATTCCTTGCAAAGTAAAAGTAAAATCGGTAAATGTATGCGAAAACGTTACTCATAACTAATTATTGTTTTTATTCAACGCAAAAGTAAGACATTTATTTGTTTTACGCAAATAATTTACGATAAAATGTCATTAATCTTCACATTTTTGCAACACATGCCTCATCACTCCTGCCTTTTCCTTACCTATTCGTTATTGAATATCTTGTAAGGATCCATCGATTTCATGCGGTCTTTCACCTTCTCTCCGATGTCCTCACTCGGCTGCTGCTGCGACGCACGAAGCTCTTCAGCCGAAGCCTCGTCCTCTGCCGCTCCTGCCTCATTGCCAAGCTGACGGCGTACCTCACCACGTTCCGCAAAGGCGTCCACCGAGAACGGATTAACGTCCAGCACAGCGTCGTAAGTCTGTTCTGCCTTCTCCATGTCGCCCATAGCCTTTGCCACACGCGCATTGAGCATCAGCACGTCTTCGTTGGCCCCGATGCGCTTCAGGAGTTCGTCAGCGTCCTTGCCGGCTTCCTCCACATCGCCGTTGGCAAGCAGCGTCTCGCCACGCAGAAGTCTTGCCGCCTCGAAGTCGTCATACTTGTCGAGCGCCTTTGTCAGCATAGCCACGGCATTTGGCACGTCGCCGAGTCCACGATAAGCCTTGGCGTAAAGATAGAGAGCCTGCGGGTCTGCCTCGTCCACTTCTATCGCCTTCGCACAGGCGTCAGCCATGGCGGCATAATCCTCCATCATGTACGCCACGTCAGCCATACGTGTCAGCACAGCCACATTGTCAGGACAAGCCGTGGAGATGCTCTGCAACTGCTCGTAAGCCTTCTCCATGTCGCCCATGGCGATGTATGCCTGCGACAGATAGTCGCGACACTCGAGGTCGGTGGAGTTAAGCTCCAAGGCATGCAGGAAGCATTGCACGGCATAGCCGAACTGCTGCATCTTGAGAGCACGCACACCATCGTATTTGAGTACTTCGAAATTCTTCTCTTCCTTCTTCTCTTCGGCTTGACTGCTACGTCCGCCGAACAAAGCCTTGAATATGTTCATTGGTATTATTCTGTATGTAAATTTAAACGACTATTTAAAACAGCGGTAAAGGTAACAAATATTTTTCAATTTACGGCTACTTACGTTTTCAGCCAATTATAGATTAAGCATAAATTATAGTTAAAGTGTATGAAAAGCCTTTCGGTTTACGTCCATAATGGCTAATTTTGCTGTTGATAACGCAGATTTTACAGTTATGGACAATACAAGAAAGTTTTTCATATTAGCAGCTTTCGCCTTTCTCTTCACCGTCACGTGTAAAGCGCAGGACGTCAGCCTGAACGCCAAGGACATGCCTGCCCGCTTTGACGAGTCGGCTCTTCAGCGCATCATGCCCACACGTTACGGCGGACGTTCACGCCAGTGGCGCGAGGAGGCAATAGCGGAAGCCGAGAGGCAGAGCCAGCATCAGGACTCGCTCATGCTTCCTCCACTTAACGCTCAGGGTCAGGTGGACACCACCTGCCGTTATCCTTTGGCTTTCGGAGGATGGAACAGTTGGGGACTGCATCGCGGACTTAACGTACAGATTGGCGCGTCGGTCTTTGCCGAATTCGGTAAAGGGGCACACAGCGGAGCCGGCTTTCAGCAGAACATAGCCCTCATGTACGCCATGCCAATCAACGACAAGCTGTCCGTAGCCGTCGGAGGATATCTTAACAACGTCAACTATGCCGGAGGCAACTGGCACGACGCAGGACTGTCCGCCGTAATGGGCTACCGATTCAATGAGCACCTGGAAGCCTACATTTGGGGACAGAAGTCGATCACCAACAACGTAGGCAACCGTCTGCGCTACGGTCTTTACGACGGCTATTACGGCGGATACGGTTTCGGAGGTTATGGCTTCGGAGGTTTCAGCCGCAACTTCTACGGCTTCCCCTCCTACTCTGCCTACGACCTCTCCGGCATCGGCGACCGCATCGGAGCCACCCTACGCTACAACTTCAACAACAATATGAGCATCGAAGTGACGGTGGAGAACAGATGGATGCCGAGCAGATAAAATATCTTACTTCTTATACTTCAGCCTGAGACTGTTCGTCACTACACTCACGCTCGACATTGCCATCAGGGCACTTGCCCACATGGGCGTTATCTGGATGTTGAAGCCGAAGACGTGGGGCAAGCCGGCTGCGAGCGGGATGCACACAATATTATATATAAAAGCCCAGAAGAGATTCTGACGTATCATGCCCACTGTGCGTTGCGACAACTGGCAAGCCTCGGGGATGCGTCGCAGGTCGTCGCCCATCAGCGTCACCTGCGCCACGTCCATCGCCACGTCCGTGCCGCGACCCATGGCTATGCTGACATCTGCGAGAGCAAGAGCCTGCGAGTCGTTGATGCCATCGCCAACCATAGCCACGCACTTGCCTTCCATCTGGAGGCTGCGCACCATATTCTCCTTGTCCTGCGGCATACAACGGCTCTTCCAGTGTTTTATGCCCGTCTTGCCAGCCCAGTAAGCGGCAGCCTCTTCCTTGTCGCCACTCATCATCCATACTTCCACACCACGCTCCTGCAGCAATGCCACAGCCTCGGCAGCATGCGGCTTCAGACGCTCACGCTGATCGATGGCTACGTCGTCAGCCAGCTTAAAGTTGATGTCCTTATTGGGAACGGTCAGCGTTCCTGTCTTGTCAATGACCACGGCATTCACGCGGCAGAGCTGCTCCACAGCCGTGGCGTCCTTAACGAGGATGCCCCTCTGCGCTGCCTTTCCGATGCCAACCATAAGGGCTGTGGGCGTGGCAAGTCCCATGGCGCAGGGACAGGCAATGACCAGAACGGACACCGCTGACAGCAATGCCTGCGGCAACATGGCCTCACCACCGACCACCATCCATACCACAAACGTAAGCACAGCCAACAACAGCACGCACGGCACGAACACCAAGGCAGCCTTGTCCACAAAGCGCTGGACGGGAGCCTTCGAGCCTTGCGCCTCCTCCACCATGCGAATGATGTTGGCAAGGACGGTCTCTGAGCCAACCTGCTCGGCACGGAAGCGAAGACAGCCCTCGCCCACTATGGTTCCGGCAAGCAGACGGTCGCTGGCATGCTTGCCGACAAGCAGCGGTTCGCCGGATATCATCGACTCGTCCACACCGCCTTCTCCTTCGCTTACCACTCCGTCCACCGGCACTTTCTCGCCCTGGCGCACCTCCACGATGTCGCCCTTTGCCACGGCAGCAAGGGGCACGTCACACACTTCGCCCATGCTGATGACATGCGCTTGCTTCGGCACGAGTCCCATAAGCGAGCGTATGGCAGAAGCCGTGGATTTCTTCGCCCGCTCCTCAAGACAACGACCCGTCAGCACAAAGGTAATGATCATTACCGATGCGTCGTAATAAGTGTGCCACTCTATGCCACGTGCTCCCCAGAACTGTTCGCCCCAGAAAGTATTGAAGACGCTGAAGAGGAACGAGATGGCTGTGGACATCGCCACAAGCGTGTCCATATTGGCTGAGCGATGAACCAGCAGTCGCCAGGCATTGGCATAAAACTGTCGTCCGCAATAAGCCATATTCGCAAGTGCGATTATCAGCATCGTCTGATTGGCAGCGTCACGTCCGCCTACCGCCAGCCATCCCATCGAGACAGCCATCGTCAGCAACGCCAACACCCACGACACAGCCATGCGCCTCAGCTGCAGACGATAGCTGTTCTTCTCTATCGTGTCCACACGGGTCTCCTCGTCGATGATAAGTTCAAAGCCAGCCGCGTCCACCACCTTCTTCATGTCGGCAGGCGTAACCTTGCTTTCGTCATATTCCACCATCGCCGTGCGTCCCGGCAGCGACACCGCCACACTCTTCATTCCGTCCATAGCCTTCAGCCTGCGCTCCACATTGGCGCTACATCCGGCACATGCCATACCCAATACGGGCAATATTTTCTTTTCCATACATGCAAAGTTACGAAGTTTTCGTCATTCATACATTACATTATTATGGATGAAGTTTATAGGAGCATATACCACCACTACTTGTATGGGTACTTGTATGGGTATCAATAAAAACAATCCTTGATAATCACGAATGATTATCCTGAATTATTTGAATTTTCGCCATACAAATATTGTCTATAGAGTAAAAACATGTTACAAAATAAAAATTGATTCTAGAGAATCAAAAAGCTGTTTTTATGGTATTCTGCTGAGCAAACAGCACCAATGCTTAACGATAGTGCCACTTTTACAATCCAATAGTGCCACTATTAGAGTGTAAAAGTGTAAGCGTATCCGCGATGCTAGTATATACATGTCAAAAAAATATCGCTCAAGCTT
>ENA-OWPL01000411-OWPL01000411.1-human-gut-metagenome-genome-assembly--contig:-NODE-411-length-30411-cov-253.326097_pt1 | contig 30411 bp, 24 predicted proteins | sample MGYA00248263_ERZ651844 | MGnify/ENA primary metagenome ERZ651844 (study PRJEB26924, sample SAMEA4378256) | human gut metagenome | biome: human gut; feature: human-associated habitat; material: faeces...
CAAAGTTGGAGAAGCTTCACGATGCTACCTGGGACGAGCGTATCGCTGTAGCAGGTCTTATCGCCTGCGTTGCAGGTCTCGGTATGTTCCCACTCTGGGCAGAGGAGATTATCATGGACGCTGTAGGTCCTATCTTTAGTGTAATCATGTAATAAATATCAGAAGAAATGAATTACAGTCAATTTTTAAATATGATTCCAGAAGCTACCCTGATGGTAGTTCTGTTGATCACTTTCATTGCTGACTTCTGCAGTTCCAAGAGCGCAGACCGTAAGTGGTTCAATCCTCTGGTATGTCTCTTGATGGTGGCTCATATTGCCATCAATATCTTCCCAACAGAAGCCACAGAGGCATTTGGCGGCATGTACACAACAGGTCCTGCTGCCGGTGTCTTGAAGACTATCCTGGCGCTGGGTACCCTCATCGTGATGGTACAGGCTAAGGAGTGGTTGAGCCGCAAGGACACAGCCTTCAAGGAGGGTGAGTTCTATATGCTGATTATCTCTACCTTGCTCGGTATGAACATGATGGTTAGTGCCAACCACTTCCTCCTGTTCTTCCTCGGTCTCGAAATGGCATCTGTGCCAATGGCTTGCTTGGTAGCATTCGATAAGTACCGTCACAATTCTGCTGAGGCAGGAGCTAAGTTCATCCTTACTGCTACTTTCTCTAGTGGCGTGATGATCTATGGTATCTCTCTGCTCTATGCTGCTTGTGGTACTTTGTACTTCGATGATGTAGCAAAGATTATTTCAGCATCTCCATTGACCATCGCCGGTATGGTATTCTTTTTCAGTGGTCTCGGTTTCAAGATTTCCTTGGTTCCTTTCCACTTCTGGACAGCCGATTCATACCAGGGTGCACCAACTACTGTTACAGGTTACTTGTCAGTAGTATCTAAGGGTGCTGCAGCTTTTACTCTCTGCGCTATCCTCATGAAGGTGTTCCAGCCAATGGTAGAGTACTGGACCGTGTTGCTTTACATCGTGATTGTACTTTCTATCACTATCGCCAACCTGTTTGCCATCCGTCAGAGCGACCTGAAGCGTTTCATGGCATTCTCTTCTATCTCTCAGGCAGGTTACATCATGTTGGCAGTGGTAGGTAACTCAGCGATGAGCGTGAGCGCCCTGACTTACTATGTATTGATTTACGTAGTAGCCAACCTGAGCGTCTTCACCATCATCTCATCTATTGAGGAGCACAACAACGGTACAGTTCAGATGGACAGCTACAATGGTTTGTACAAGACCAACCCACGTCTGGCATTCCTGATGACCTTGGCATTGTTCTCATTGGGTGGTATTCCTCCATTCGCTGGTATGTTCTCGAAGTTCTTCGTGTTCATGGCAGCCGTTGGTATACACGATATCCACACCACTTTGGGTGCATGGGCATACGGCGTAGTATTCATCGCGTTGGTAAACACAGTTATCAGCTTGTACTACTATCTGCTCATCGTGAAGGCTATGTTCATCAAGCACAGCGATCATCCGCTTCCTACTTTCCAGAGCGCATGCTCAACCAAGTTGGCGCTTGCTATCTGCACCGTAGGTATCGTAGCATTCGGTATTTGCTCATTCGTCTTCGACTGGATTTCAGTGGCAGTGAATGCGTAAATCATCAATAATTTATAAAAATCCCAGCAATCGGTAAAAGATTGCTGGGATTTTTTTTGTTTTATCTAAAATTTGCAGTACCTTTGCACCCCGAAAGAGGCATGGTGCCTCCACTATAAATTGTAAATTATAAATTATAAATTTAAAATGGATAAGTTACCAATGAATGATGTTCCGATGCTCGTAAGCGCCATCAACTTCCTGCTTCGTGACCACGAGTTTGAAACACTCGATGAGATTTGTAATCACTTTAACGTGAACCGTGCAGCATTAGAAGCCAAAATGGCTACCCAAGGATTTGAGTGGTCAGAGCAGCAGAAAAAATTCTGGTAAAGAGCACCCTATAAACTATAAATTATAAATTGTAAATTATTAATTAATTATGACTCCTCCTCGACCCTTGTGGAAGTCTGTACAAGACTATGTTTTGATTGCGATAGGTATGATATCCTACGCTATTGGATGGAACGTGTTCCTCTTGCCAACCAATGTAACAGCAAGCGGACTTCCTGGTATCTCCAGTATTATCTATTGGGCAACCGGTTGCCCTGTGCAAATTCCGTATTTCATCGCCAACGCCACCTTGTTAATATGTGCGTTCAAGATTTTGGGAGCTAAGTTCTGTGTCAAGACTGTTTATGCCGTTATAGTGGTAACCATCCTGACCTCTTTCTTCTCCAGCCGTTTAGGAGATGTTCATCTTTTGGAAAACCAACCTTTATGGGCTGCTTTCCTGGGTGCCGTTTTCTGTGGCTGCGGAATCGGACTCGGTTTCTCGGTTGGTGGAAGTACGGGTGGTACGGATATCATTGCCGCCATCGTCAACAAGTATCGCGACATTTCTCTAGGTAGAGTGATTATGATATGCGACATTTTCATCATCAGTTCCAGCTATCTGGTGGTTCACGATTGGGAGAAGGTGTTATATGGTTATGTAGTTCTTTGCGTTCAGGCATTCTGCATCGACCAGGTGGTAAACAGCAGAAGACGAAGCGTACAGTTCTTTATCATTTCCCAGAAGTATGAGGAGATAGGCAAGCGCATCAATGTAGATGCTGATAGGGGAGTAACGGTGGTGAATGCCAGCGGTTTTTATTCCGGTCAGGATGTGAAGATGCTTTTCGTGCTTGCCAAGCAGCGTCAGGCTCCTGCTATCTTCCGCCTTATCAGCGAGATTGATCCCCATGCCTTTGTCAGTCAGAGTGCCGTTATCGGTGTGTATGGTGAAGGTTTTGACAAGATTAAATATAAAAGCAAAAAAGAGCATGGAGTTTAATCCATGCTTTTTTTGTTCTTCCTCCATTTATCCTTCTCCCCCCGTTGGGGTAGGAGCATCATCCTCTTTGAATGACAATGCAAAGATACGAAATCTGAAAACGTCACTTCATACTTTCTCACACTTTCTCATACTTGGAAGCCTATGGTTCGCCGAGAAAATAGATAATATAGGAGGTTTGCATCGGAGTGAATTCCTTGCTGTTCTTGCCGTATCCGCTCTCACGGAGCTTCTGCAGAAGATCGGGATTTCGCTGAATCCAACGCATCAGATGAGCACTTGCCACCACGGGTGATGAATGGGGGAAATAGAGCAGAGCCAGTTCCTGCTTCGTATAGCTTTCTTATGTCCATATTGTTTTTGATGTTTAAGTATTATACTTACGGGTTGAAAGTAACATACTTACGGGTTGAAAGTAAGATACTTAGTCCTCGAAAGTATCCGTAGGATCGACGGCAGCATCGCTGTTCAGCTCGATAGGTTCCTTCTCTATGCCCATATCTTCCTTCTTCACATGGTCGAAGTCGAGCTGGAACATGTAGGTCGGTTTGAGGAAGTCGGCAAGTGGATGGCTCTCCGAAGATTTGATGCAAGGGAAGTACGATGGCATCGTAGCAGCCTCATACATGCTGTTGTTTAGTTCTTTTTCCATTTTGTTTAAAAATTGCAGTTGTTTATACTATTTTGTTGTTTACAACGTTCTCTAAGTAAGAGTGTGGGTGAACACTTGGCGATGAAGTCGGTGAAGGGTGAACCCTGATGCCAACCTTTAGCGTTAATAATGTGTTAAAAACACTATATAACCCATTATAATAGAGACTCTTATATTTCTAGCATGCGCTGTATATACAAAGTTCTTTTTATTAGGGTTCACCCCGGAGCCGAAAAGGTGAATACTTGGGGCAAGTGTTCACCCCGCTGTTCACCAATCGGTAACTGTCAGCAAAGTTACGACAAAAGGGCGATATAGGAAATCGGAATTTACCACATTGTGGTAAAAATAAATAATTTAAGTATTAATTTTATTTAAAAGTTTTAGGAATGGAAAAAAGAAATTCCTACTTTCTGCCGCTGAGAAGTTGAAGCTCGCGGCTGAGATTTCGTCGAAGACTGCTGAGCAGCGTTTCGACAAGTTGTCAAACCAGTTAGTGAAGTCTGCCAAGCACATTTATTCAGAGAAGGCGACTTATCATGAGTTGACCGAAGGCATGCGTGCCTGGGTGTTGAAGAAGAGTGGCATCAAGAAAGCGTTTCACCAATTGGATTTTCACCCATTATACTAGCGAGGAGGTTCGCTTGAAGGTATGGATGGGTATTGGCACGGTGTTGTTCTGTCACACGAAGGAGATCGCCGATTACGGTTGGCATCCATTCTCCCGTCCTCTCGACCAGATCTTAGAGGACATGATAGAGAAGGAAGTGAAGAAGCGAGTAGAGAAGGAGTTAAGAATCCGCGCCTTGAAGAATGCCCAGGACGAAATTGGAAAACAATAATTTCATTTTTTTAGATTGAATCAGAACCATTAAGGCGCTGCCTTCCTGCTGGTGAAAGCTGGCGGGAAGGAGGTGCTGTATATCCAATTCGAGCGGTAAAAGCCACTTCCTCTACCGCCATCTGATAAGTAGGTTCACTACCTACTGCTTCTGTGATAACATCCGGCACATATCCACTCGTTACCTCAATTTAACAGATATTTAACTAAAAATACATTTATTATTGTTAAGGCGTTCTAAAACGGGGGGGGTAATTTGTAGAATCTATATGAATATTATATACATTTGCAATCAGAAATCAGTCTCCAAGTAATATACAAGGGGATTGGTTGAAATATGTTGAGGACCATTTGATAAGTCATAATAGGTTTATATTGGTTTACAACAATGTTTATATTGCTTAATAACAATGTTTTATATTGCTAAACAACAATACAACAGTAAGATTCCGGGTAACCGGATAAATAGTTAATATAGTAAGTGACAAATGAAAAAGATAGCAGTTTTGCTGTTTGTTATTTTGGGAAATAAAACAGTAGGTTACACACAAGATTTCGCCCTGAAGACGAACGGACTCTACTGGGCGACAACCACACTCAATATGGGCGTGGAGAAGGCAATCAGCAACCAGGTAACCCTGGAAGCAGATGTAGCATACAACCCCTGGACATTCAGGGAAGACAAGAAGATGCACCTTCTCTTGGTGCAGCCAGAAATGAAATACTGGCTGTGCGAAAAGTACGAAGGACATTTCGTAGGTATCCACCTGCATGGTGCTCAATTCTACGGAGGTTTTGGCAGCAAGCTCTACGATGGCTACTTGGCTGGCGGAGGCGTAACATACGGTTACGACTGGATTCTATCCCCTCACTGGAATCTGGAGGCAGCCATCGGTGTGGGATACGCCCACCTCTGGTACAAGCAAAGCACTAACTTGCCCTGCATCAAGTGCCAGGAAAAGAAGAACGATAACTATATCGGTCCTACCAAGGCTGCGCTATCATTAGTCTATATCTTTTAAAAAAAAGTGCATCATTTAATCACAAAGAACATTATGGATGATAGAATGAAACTCAAAATAGTATATCTGGCTATTGCAGGTGTAGGCTTGGCTCTTCTGACGACTATGTCTTCATGCAGCAAACAGAATATAGTAAGTGATAAAAAAATTACATGTACTCCCGATTCCTTTATGCTTCTGCCAGATAGCAGCAATCAGGCTGCACTCAACCTTCAGGTTCATATCCCGAAGCATTATTTCTCGAAGAGAAGCCGTCTCTTCGTAATACCCGTATTGACAGACAGCGACAGCATCGTGGCTAAATACAAGCCTATAGTGCTGGATGCGCCAATCTACAGCAGGAAGATGGAACGTAAATGGGTGCTCGACAGCATTGCTGATCCATACGATTCTATTGCACAGAGAGTTACCAACACAAAAGTAGATTTATCCGTGTTATATAACGACACCATCACCCTGCCTGCAAACTTCCATAAGGGAAGCCTCGTGGCAGTGGCTTCTGCCGACGGATGCGGCGAATGCCGTGCCATCAGCCATACCAAGATAGCCGATGTGTTCCGTCCGGAAATTAAGAAGCAACTGCATCTCAACTGGATGAAGCATACCTTCGAGATCAAGCCGAAGATAAGAGAAGGAAAGGGCGTGGCACGACTTGAGTTTGCTATCAATAAATATGATATCAATCTCAAGATGAGCAACAACCAGGCTGAGCTCGACCACATGTTGAGCGATATAGCTCCAGTGCTCAGCGACAGCCTCGCTACCCTCACTTCTTTGGGCATCTATGGTCTGGCGTCAGCCGACGGCCCGCTGAAGTTTAACACCCCACTTTCCCGCAACCGTGCCAACTCAGCCCTGAAGTGGCTGCTTGCACACATAGAGAATGGCGACAAGGTGAAGAAGATAGCCCGTATCGGTTCACGCCCTGAAGGATGGCAGCCAGTATTGGATGCGATGGTGGCCGCCGGCGATGCCGACAGCACGTTGGTGAAGAACATCCTGACCCGATATGCCAACTTCAACGATGATGTGCAGGAACGCTATATCCGCCGCCTGCCTATCTGGAACAGCATCAAGAAGAAGTATCTGCAGAAGAGCCGTAGCGTGGAATACACCTACACATACATCATCAAGAACTTCACCACCGATGAAGAAATGCTGCAGATGTACGAGCTCCGCCCAGATGCCTTCAGCGAAGATGAGTTCCTGCATGTGGCACAGATTGCAGAGAGCGCAGAAAAGCAGAAGCAGGTATATGAGACGACTTTGAAATATTACCCTATGTCGAAGATTGCTGCCAACAATCTTGCCATCCTACTCGAGAAAGACGGCAAGGTGGATGTGGCTGAAAAGATCACAGAATAAATTACAGCGTATGACAAGATTAAAAGTTATCATATATGGTATGGCACTGGCTATGTCATTCACATCGTGCGTTCGTGAAAATCTGGACCAATGTCCTCCTCTGAGTATCAACATCGAGGGGAAAGACAAGAATTATTTCAATGTCGACCAGACTGCACCAGAAGAGAAACGAGATGAGAATCAGCCATTTAGGTCATTCGTTCCGTCTCTTTCCTATCGTCTGAGCCGACTCAACGACGACGGCACTCAGCAGGTTATCGTAGAAGAAAAAGGTTTCGGAGTAGAGGGTGATGGATTAACTTATCCTGTAAGCTTCGACCCCGATATGCCTTTCGGAAAATACGTCTTTACGGTATGGGGAGGTATGAAGACGCGAGGCGAACTCAATCTGGATAAAAACGAACTGTTGCTACATCCGGAGCACAGTCAGGGCGATGATGTTTATCAGGTTTGCGATACCCTCGTCTATGATGAAAACCATTATTGCTATACCAGCGAGATGGAGCGCACCAAGGGTAAACTGGTTATATGGACAGAGAATCTTCCTGCCGGATATCACCTGATGGATACTGAAGTAAGCCAGCTCTATGGAATAGTAAATCCAAGTTTCCTATATTCTGAAGAGACCAGCGTCTTTCATGAATCGGAAATTGAAGCTGCCGCCAAGACCAAGACCTCTATTTTCCTGGCTCCTTCTTTCCAGAAGGATGAGTCAGTGGTGGATGTCAATTTCTATAAGAATAGTGGCGAAGGCGGCAATTCATCTGTGTTGTCACCTGATGACGTGAAGGTAAGCATGGAGCGCAATAAGATTACGGTGCTGAGGTATGTGTACGATTCCAAACGCAATCGCTTCACCATCTATATGAAGGTGAACGACAACTGGGAGGAAATTCACGGCATGATATTGGATTGATAATTAATTTATACTCAATTTTTAAATTTATAATTTATGAAAAAAGGTATGTTTTTTGCGCTTGCAGCAAGCAGCTTGTTGTTCAGCGCATGTAGCAGTGACGACGCTGTGGTTAGCACAGAGGGTCAGAATGAGGCAGTACAGCAGATTGTATTGCATGTAGCAAGTAGCGGTGATGGCTTGAGCACACGTGCAGGTCGCCCATTGTATTCTTCACAGGCTTTGCAGACTATCCAGAATGTTCGCGTAATAATTTACAAGGATGATGCAACAAAGACTATTGTCAAGGACAAACAGTTGAACTGGAAAGATAGTAAAACGTATGACAATCATGGTCGCGAGCTTACTCTTACTTACAAGGGTGATGAAAGACTGGGTGAAGGTAACTACAAGGTTATGGCTGTAGGTTACAGCGATAACAGTGACTACACCTATGATTTGAATGTGGCAGGTAAAGATGCCCTTACTGGTAAGACTTACAGTAGTGATATCACTGCTACCTTGAAGGCAGGCAAAGTAGCAGAGGAGGTATTCGCAGGTGATGCAGCGCTTACAATCAACGCTGACAAGAAAATTACCAACCTTACTCAGGGTGAAGATGATGGCGTAGCTGTAACCTTGCATCGTCAGGTAGCTGGTAGCTTCGGTTATTTCTGTAACATCCCAGCAAGTGTGAATGGTAAAGCAGCCGCAACCCTTCGTCTCGTAGTAAGAGATAAGAATGATATGTTGACTTTCAAAGACTTCAACAGCTCATTCACAACAACTGGCAGCACTATCAAGTATTATGTTAATGGTTCTAAATCAAAAGGTGCAACATTTACTCCAGATGCACAGTTCAAAGATGGCGACAATGGTTATGTGCTCTACTCTATCGATTTGAATACATGGTTCCCTGGTGGTGATCAGAACAAAGACGGTCTGCTGAATGCTGAAGATACCAACTGGGATCACCCTACTGATGTAAAGACTCAGGTTGTGAAGGGTTCTGTATTCGGAAGCAACTTCGTTATTCCATTTAATTTAACTAGCGGCAAGAGCACCATGGAGCTTCAGCTCTTGGATGCTGCTGGCGATATCATCAAGACTTGGACCGTTTCTATCCCAGCTAAAGATGTAAATACTGATGCCACAAATGGAAATGTTGCAGACGAAAGTGCTTCTATCTTCAACGTGGTTCGCAACCACATGTACAACTTGGGTGTGAAGCCTTCTAATGGAGGTAAGACAGATCCAGACCCAGGTAATCCAAATCCAGATCCAAAACCAGATCCAGATCCTGATAAACCAGATCCTGACAAGCCAGAAGACTTGAGCAAATCTCAGAACCTCATCTTGAAGGTGAACGACAACTGGGAGGCTATCCACCAGATGGAGTTGGGTGATTAATCTTACTACGTGCTCATAATATAGGCAGTATAAAGAAAAATATATCCAAGGGATGCGAAGAGCCAGCTATAGGCACTCGCATCCCTTACTATCCCAACATCACAATATTTAATTTATCATTCATTTTATACGTAATTCCCATTCAAATCGAATAGGCGAACATTGAAATCGAATAGACGAATATGATGAGAAAATCTATAAAAAACAGTTTAAATATAATCCTCGCTGCCAGTCTCCTAATGAGCTGCAGCGCAAGCAATGATGCGCCTGATACCCTCGCCGACGGCTCGCATGCCGTGAAGTTGGACATGAGAGTGGGTGTAAGCGCAGGTGTCGTTACCGGCTCACGAGAACTTGATACATGGGATGGAGCACAGCAGGTGAATGATATGAGAATCTACGTCTTCAGATGCCCCGTAGAAAAGAAGGGCACCTCAGAAGAAGCATATACCTATTGCATCCCTATTGGAACGGAAGCTGCCAAGAAAGGTTACTATTCCGTTGACGCATTCAACAATAGAGAACCCTACTATTCTGCCGAGCACCAGAACATGCCCGAGCAGCATCTATACACCTTCGTACCCTATCTGCAGAACGGCTACTACTACCAGTTTCTAGCCATAGGAAGAGATGACAAAAACGCAACGAACAAAGTACTTACAGAACCCAAATTCACTGAAAACGAAACGAAACTGGAGGACGCAAGAATCGCCCTCACCGAGGAGGCAAAAAACAGCGTCAAACTCGGTATCCTCAATACCACAGAACTGTTTAGCGGCATTCTGCAAGACGAGAATCCCCAAGAGAAAGCCCCCGTTCTCGTAACGGAAGAGACGAAATACTTCCATCGCACGCTGACCGCCAGCCGTAACGTGGCTGGTCTGATGATTTACGTAGAAAACATCCCGGCACAGGTGGAGTCGAATGCAGCAGGAGACGTGAGCCCCGTTCCCTTCACGCCCACCTCTCTATCCGTTGTAGCCACCGGCATCAGCACCGAAACGCTGATATGGCAGAAGCAGGCACCAGCAGATGCTGAACCGTTGACTTATCAGACGTTGGGCACCATCGACCTCACCCCCTCAAACGGATGGTCCGTAGATGCTACAGAGAACATATTCAAGCGAGCTGAAGACTCCCAGAAAGGATGGAAGGCAAACAGCTACATGATAAGCAACTTCATGATGCCTACACCAGAGGGAAAAATGCAGAAAAGCAAGAACTCGGCAGAGAACGAGACCACCTTCTATCTGCATTACACGGATGGCACGCACCACAGGTACGACAACATCAGGAAGTCTACAACCACTGGCGACAAGTTCAAATTCCCTATCGAGGCAAACCACCTGTATTGCCTGGGAGCCAAGAGCAAGACCGTGAACCAGCCATACGACCTGAAGGAGTATTACGAGCCGGTGATGACCGACGTGAAGGTTGAGATAGAACCAGCCTTCGAAAAAAAACATGAATTTGAAACAGAATAAACGTTACAAAACAGCATAAAAACGGAAATAGAATATGCAGAAATTAAGATTTAGCATCTATAAGATAAGCTCCATCAAGATGAACGCCATCAGGATGAACACCATCAGGATAGGCATGGCGGTAGGGGTTTGCTTCCTCCTCGCACTAGCCGCGGGATGCAGCAGCGATGCCGATCAGCCACCCTATCCAGATGGCAGCAATGGAGATGCAGGCATGAATCAGCCTTCGGAAAACGAAGATGAGATTACGACAGTTCCCTTCACCATCACTCTGGGCGGATTAAGCGGCAGCGATGGCAATGCCAAGCAAGATGGCAGAAACACCCGTGTAGCTCCTCCTGGTGCAGGATCCTCTTCCTCGTCGGGCACAATAGACGAGGACAACGGATATACTGAGACCGACAACGTCAATGCCGTAAGGCTGATAGCTTTTCGCCGAAGAGTTCAGAACAATGGAGAAAATACTGCAACCTATGATGCCGCAGTCAACGATATCCAGGGCTTCGAGTACGACCCTACCAACGACAGGGTGATTAACGGGAAACCCACGTTAGAAGACGGCAAGGAAGACGATTATCTTTCGGGAAAGCCCCACAAGCACTATGTGGTAAAGGGCACCTTCGGCATCAGCAGGGGCTACGAATATCGCATCATTGCCCTCGCTTACAATAGCCAGGAGAAATCGCCCTATCCGCAGTATGAGGAAAACAATGTGGTTACCACGGAAATGCTCAATTTAAAAAAAGGTACTACATTTCAGGAGTTCAAGGCCACGTTTGCGAGTTACCTGGTCAATGATGATGGCAAAACCGACACCCCCAACAACTGGCTTGACTATCTAAAAAAAATAGTTCTCACACTAAATAATGTAGATTGCTTGAGCCGCCGGCTCATCACGGTGCCGCAGCTCTTCTATGGCACCCTCTACCAGCAGGGGGATGCCACCCAAAATCCAATCATCTCTTCTGCTGATTACCAGAAGGAAAATCTGGGAAACAACACCCCTACGCCGCTTGTAGGAACACTCTATAGAGGCATGGCAGAAGTGGAGGTTCATATCACTCATGCCGCCCATTACAGCATTACAGCGCAGACGCAATGGTATTGCCTACTTGCCGACACCGTGCTTACCCAGATGCCTCTTACCAGCTACGACGGTTTTAAGCAGGGTGGGGAACCTATCAATAAATATCCAAAAAAGGGAGGCACCTATACCGCCATTGCCTATGCCCCCTTCCCAGGTGAAGGCAAGGAAGTGGTGCTCAAGGCATTTGTGCTGCCAGGCAAGACCCATCTTGCCGTGAGAATAGGCCTCAAAGCCTATCCTCACGCCCACAACTATCAGATAAAGGCAAAGGATATGATGTCTTCTGAAGCAGCCACGGGCGTTATCGTGGTAGATGGAGTAAGCAACCTCTTCTATCTGAGACGAAACCATAAATATGTCTTCACATACGATGAGCAAAAGACACTTACAGACTCCAGACATTTGCTCGAATAAGATCAAGAGAATTATCAAGACGTTATGCTATGTTTTAAAATCAAACAGACAATGAAACAGCATTTTATATTCAAATCATTCATATTATTTGTGTTAACATTCCTGATGGTTGTGCCCGCCTCTATCCAGGCGGCACAACCCAAGGATGACAACACCAGTCCCTATTTCGAGAGTGCTGCCGTTAGAGACTCGTTCAAGAACTGCAAGAAACCCATCTGGACCAACAACTGGGATGATCTGCCAGCCGACAAGCACCAAGACCATTTTGTGGAGTTCAACAATGACCCCAAATATTACAACATGACATTCCGTGAACTGCGCAACCGCCGTGCCCTTACGGGCGAATCGTGCACCATTAACAAATTGATTGGTGTGGTAGGCGTAGGCAGCTGGGCAAAGGATATGGGCGCCCTTACCGACGATTCACTCGACAACTATGCACAGGTGAACTCCGTGGTACGAGCAGGGGTAACCGTAGACCCGATAGTAAGTGTAAAAGATATGGATAATTACTATTCCAAGGGAACGGTGGCAGGCTTTACCATCGTGGCTGGTTCGGGTAGCAGCGTGCTGAGCCTCGATGTAATCAAGGCATTCTCCATCGGATTCTATCGCGACGGCAAACTGAAGGGTGTGAAGGCGGTAAGGGAAGGACAGAATGGTTCGGGAGTAACGCTGAAGCTGCTCCAGATACCGGGTTCCGACAACATCTGCGCCATGCTGACGGCAGAAAGCGACTGGCTCTTTGATGAAATCACTCTCGACTGCTCGGGCGGCATTCAGGCAGAAGTGGCGAATATTCTGAAAATCAAATATGCCTTCGTGGGCGAATCTACGGAGTTTACCATCACCGATGGAGGCATCAAAAAATACAACGAATATTTCAAAGACGACAAGCAGGTAGCGCTCAAAGAGATGAAAGGCTGGCGCCCTATTATCCTCGGCATCCCCCTGCCTTTCCTGGACGGCGATATAAAGAAGATGACAGATGATGATCTGGACAATTTCGCCACCATCGTCCCTCTTCTTGACATAGGTTACCAGGGCGGAGCCAAGTTTATGATGCAGAACAACAAGAACCCGCAAGGCGAAGCATTCGAGGCTGGCATGGAGGCTGGCTTCAAATACAAGATGGATGCCCTGCTGAGCCTCAATGCAGGAACATGGGTCAACGTGCTGCTCTTCGACCACAAGGGAAACAAGGTGCAGGAAGAAACGATTTCTGCCCAGGTGCTCCACCTCTCGCTGGTGCAGATTGGCGACGGAACGGTGAGCATCAAGGCAAAGGTTCCGTTTTCAGGATGCGAAATCAGATTCCTTACGGTTCTCGGAGTTGATGCAGGCGCCATTGGCATCCACTATGGATTCGTAAGAATGGCTCCAGATGTATCCCACCGGTGCCCCATCAATCCTACCATCAGCAGCAATGTCTGCCAATCGCAGACTTCGTTCAACCTTCGCTCCAACCCCAAGGTGAGCGTAACATGGAAGCTGGTGAATGCATGGGATTTGAAAAATAACGATATTCTTGCCACCACACCAGTAAATGTTACCTCTGCTGGTCAAGTTACCAATCTGGAACCTGGTAAATATACCTTCAGGGCCACGGCTCAGGACGGATGTTATGATGAAACCACCATTACCGTAGGTGGTTTTAATGATGGAAATACAACTTGCGGCAAACCACTTGTCAACAAACTGGGTGAAGATTTCTACGAGGTATCGCCTAAGATTCACGAAACATCCGGCTCGCTGCTTTCTGTCTCTGAACTCAAGGATAGAGACAATATTATCAAGGGTGAATATGATCAATATGCCGAATATATAGGTGGCTTGAGTCTTGCCGATAACCTCTGCATCATCGGAATTCACCGCAAGGATGGTCAACTGATATACGATGCTACCGACCGACACGAAGGTGAATCAGAGCCGGATGCCGTCAAGAGAGCTCAACCTAAGCGCATTGGTTTTGTGGTAGAGGCTGATGCTACAGTAATCAATTTGCATGCCCTGCAATTCCTGCAGATACGCTGCTATAACCAAGGCAAGGAAGTATATCGCCATCTGATAGATGAGAACAATGCGATTAGTGCAGATATCGCAGGTTCAGACAAGCTGCAAAAGATAAGATATTCTATCGAAGTTCCAGCCTACGACAGCAAAGGCAACCCGATTCAGATGGATGAGTTCCAACTCTGGAATTCGGGTGTACTCAATCTGGGCGGTTCTAAACTCCGTATCTACTATGCCTTTATTGAGGAGGCTGCCGATGACTGTTCTTCGCCACTTGCATGTAGCAGTCTGGTGATGTCGCATAATCATTCACATACTACCATCAATGCTAATGAAACCAAATTTGGCGGAGCGGTGAGTGTGGCTACTGTAGATGATAACTTAGGTTATCTGGTGGATGATGACTTGAATACCTATATGGCGGTTGCCAATACGGTAAGTCTGGGAGTTGGTCAAACATTCGCCGTAAAGATGGGTAGAACACTCGACTATCATCATCAGTTGGGAATTGTCATTGACAACAAGACTTTCCTGGCAGCCGTAGATGTAGGAGACTGGCTAACGGTAGAAACCTTCAAAGACGGTAATTCTACGGGAGATAAATTTACCGACTGGAAGGTGATTTCCGCTGATGTAGCGGGTTATGGCGATAAGAATATCCTCTTCTTTCAGCCAAAGAAAGCGTATGACGAGGTGCGATTAACTTTAGCCAAAATTGTAGGCGCATTGGATGTGCAGAAATTCTACGGACTCGTGACACGTGGTGATATTGATAATGATGGTATTCCTGACTGTAAGGACGACAAGTCGTGCGTAGATGGTGTAGACGATATCGTTGTCAACAATGTATGCGTAGGAGATAAGATTGTCGTAACTGCTACCGGATTGACCGGAGTAGATTATCATCTTTACTTCGGTGATAAGAATGCGGGAGAAAATGGCATTGTGTCTCTGCATTCTACACCAGACACCAAGAACAATATCCAATATACCTACACCACCAAGGAGCCGGGCGAATATCAGCTCACCTTCTTCGACGGCAGCTGGACGCCACTCTCTTCTGTAGTATATCAGGTTCATCCATTACAGACCCGATGGCTTCCGAGTGCATCTACCAATGAATGGAACAAATGGGACAACTGGAGCGACGGTTCGCCTTACTGCTGCACCAACGCCATCATCTCGTCGGATGCCGATAACTTCCCAATGCTGGGAACGCCAGTGAAGCCTGCCGACTACTGCTGCAAGGACATCTTCTTCGAACCCCGTTCGGCGGTGGATAACGTGCCATCGCTCAACTATCGCAAGGCATGGGTAGAACTGGAGCAGAAGCCGAACCATTACAATCTGCTGAGTGCACCGCTCAAGCAGATGTACACGGGCGATATGTTCATGCCTGCCGACACCACGAAGGCGAAATACTTCGAGGAGCTGAACGAAGAAAACTGGAAGGAACAGCGCTTCAACCCGAGCATCTACCAGCGCCTCTGGGCGGCTGCGCATCCGGGTAAGATTTATTCGCTAGACAGCAAGGGAAATCCGGTTTTGACGGATGATAAAACGCTCGCCGTGAAAGAGGCCACCTGGTCGCACAACTTCAATGCCGTGGCGAAGGAGTACGGCATGGGTGAAGGCTTCTCTATGTGGATAGACAACGGCAATCTGCCGGCTACCAATAAGTTCAGTATCCGCCTGCCTAAGGCGCATAAAGAATATAGTTACTTCGTGGATTACGATCAGGAGAAAGTGGCTAGTGAAACAGTGACGAAAGATGCAAATAAGATAAACCGCTTCATCTACGAACCGGATTCTCCGCAGGAAGGCGACTTGACGATGGAATATAAGTATCTGTCGGAAGGCAAGGAAGTGACGGAGAACCGCACGGTGTTCGTGGGGCAGAGCGAGTATCAGATTACGCTGAAATCGGATATTCCTACGCAGACCTTCTTGCTGGGCAACCCATTCATGAGCCGACTGAATATCCAGAAGTTCCTGGAGGCGAATGGGAACGTGAGCAGCGTGAAGGTGGAAGTAGAGAATGAATCGGGAGGCATGGAAGAGCAAACTGTAAGCAAGGTCGCTTCTACGGGCAACGCCACCACCATCGCCCCAATGCAGGCATTCTATGTTACCACAAATGATGAGGCGAGTAAGCAAATCACCCTGCTGCTCACCCCAGAAATGATTGGTGGAAGCAAGAAAGCTACTGAGGAAAGTAAACCTGCTGAAGCCAAGGGACTGAAAGTGTGTGTGGAAAGCCTGAAGACGCGAAGAAAATCAGCAGCTATGCTGGTGATGGAGAATTCAGAAACTGCTTATGATGTTTCTGCCGGTTCTTCTTTCAAGAACTCTGTATTGGTTCCAACTCTTCTGGATAGTGAAGTGAAGTCACCTTTGAAGGTATTTGGTATTCAGCAGAGTCAGGCTTACGATATCCTTCCGATGACTGGCGCTACATCTTTAGGAATCTATCTGTCGCAAAAGGATAGCATCCGTATCGAGGTAAAACCTATTCAGGGTGTTGATATGAGCGGATATGTTCTCCATGATATGCTTTCGGGTGCCGATTATTCACTCGATTCTCCTCTCATTATTGCGGATGCCGAGACCTCGTTAGGCAGATTTGTTATCAGAAGCCGTTATGGAAGTACAGATGTGACATCTGTCGATACTGATCAGCGCATCAGTATTGTTCAGGAAGGTTCTTCTGTCCTCGTGCAATCTGCCTGCGGTCTGCTCAAGAGTGTCAAGGTCATAGACCTGAATGGCAGAATCATCAGCAGGGTACAGGGAAATGGTTCAAGGTGTTTAAAGGCGAGCATAGCCACAGGCATTCAAATCATACACATAGAATTGGCAGATGGTAGCAGTAAGGACTATAAGATGATTTTCTAAGTGAAATCAGAATAGCGAATTACATCTTTTACTTATAATTATCCCTGCCAGCTTGTGAAAGCCGGCAGGGCTTATTCGAATTAAGCAAGAAAATCCGGGTAAATTCTTTGGTATAATCAGATAATTTTCTTATTTTTGCAAATGTAAATTATAAAAGGAGCAATCATGGATCAGAATATGAAACGTTTGCCTTACGGCATCAATGACTTTGAGGCGGTAATAGAACAAAATCAATATTATGTGGATAAGACGATGTATTTGCCTTTGTTGGAAAACCAACCAAGCAACATCTTCTTCATTCGTCCACGTCGGTTCGGTAAGAGCATATTCCTGAGTATGCTCCATGCTTACTATGACTGTAGCAAGAAAGAGAAATTCCAAACTCTTTTCGGTGATTTATGGGTTGGTAAGCATCCTACTCCTTTGCAGGGAAAGTATCAGATTCTTCACCTTGATTTCTCGTATGTCGGTGGTGGTATCGAAAAGTTGGAGGAAAACTTCAATATGTATCTACGTGTCAAATTGGACGGTTTCATGCGAGTTTACCAAGAGTTTTATCTGGCAGATTTTAAGGAGAGGTTCTTTAAGTCGGATTCTGGTACGGAGAAACTGGCTTTGCTTCAGGATGAGACTGCAGCCAAGGGCATTCCTCTCTATCTGATCATCGATGAATATGACAATTTCACCAATACCGTGCTCAATGAGCAGGGCGAGAATGTATATTGGGCAATCACCCATGCCGACGGATTCTACCGTGATGTCTTCAAGAAGTTCAAGGGCATGTTTGAGCGTATCTTCATCACAGGTGTCAGTCCTGTGACCTTGGATGATGTGACGAGTGGATTCAATATTGGCTGGCATATCTCCACCAAGCCAGAGTTCAATCAGATGTTGGGCTTCTCCATGGAGGAAGTACGCAAGATGTTTGCTTATTACAAGAAAATGGGGGGTATTCCTGCAACAAGTGACATCGAGGCAATGATAGACGAGATGAAGCCTTGGTATGATAACTATTGTTTCTCAGAGGATGCTCTGCATACTCAGAGTAAAGTGTTCAATAGTGATATGGTCATCTATTATCTCCGAAATTATATAGATAGGGGGGAAGCTCCAAAGCAGATGATAGACCCAAACACAAAGACTGACTACAACAAGATGAAGAAACTTCTTCAGTTGGATAAGTTGGATGGCGACCGCAAAGGTGTTATCCGCACGATAGCTGAGACGGGGCAGATTGTGACAACCCTGGAAGAGACATTTCCTGCCAGTAGGTTGACTAATCCTCAAACATTCACCAGTCTGTTGTTCTATTATGGTATGCTTACCATAAAGGGTACTTTTGGTGATATGATGATATTGGGTATTCCAAACAATAATGTTCGTAAGTTGTATAATGATTGTTTGTTGGAGCAATAATAATTTCTTACTCATTATGCTACGAAGCATAGTTATATCCTGGAGCTGAAGGTGTTGTCGAAGAAAGATTACGAGTCAAAGCCAGAGGATGGCAAACTCTCTAAGGCAGAAGCCCAATGGCAAGAGGCTGAGGAACAAATCAAGCGATATGCCGCAGCTCCAAGGGTCGAGGCGCTGCGCCAGGGTACAACGCTCCATAAAATCATCATGCAGTTTGTAGCTGGCAAGTTGGTGAGGATGGAGGAGGTGGTATGTTGAGAGACATTGAATTATTTTAGTGTTCAAAGAGCACGGAGTTTAATATTCCGTGCTTTTTTTGTGCATCAGGAAAAGTCAAGAGGGTGAATCATAAACTTATGGCACACCTTCACTTTACCAAAAGAGCAAGTACGGGTTCGGTAAGTCCAGTGGAAGGGTAGCAACTCAAGTAGTTCAGTCGAGCAACTCAAGTAGTTCAGTAAGACAATTCAAGTATTTCAGTAAGCGAGTTCAGACGTCTCAGTTAGCTGATGCAGACGTCTCGATAAGCTTACAGATACGTCTCCGTTAGCTTACGCAGTAATATCTGTAACCCGATGCAGTCATATCCGTAACCCGATGCAGCCATATTCGTAACCCGATGCAGCCATATTCGTAACCCGATGCAGTAATATCTGTAACCCGATGCAGTCATATCCGTAACCCAGCGCAGCCACATTCGTAACCCAGCGCAGCCACATTCGTAACCCAGCGCAGCCTTCATATGAACTCATTTTATGTAATCATCTATCATCCATCACGATTTGCATGTATCATACATCTTAATATGTTAATATACAGATACTTGAATAGCGTGATAGATACTTCAAAAACGGAAATATCCCTCACGCTATCCATCACGATTTGGGATTATCCCTCACGATTTTCTCACTACACTCTACCAGATACTGTTTCTTTGCAGCCGTGTTGCTAAAATAAAATTAATCTGCATTTTATTAGGATAAAGATGCTTTAGTTTCAAAAATAATCCGTATCTTTGCAGTCGTATTCTTCCCGATAGTAGTTCTTGAATGTTTAATCTGGTAGAATGAAATTTAGAAAGAGCGGACATTTGGGATGCTCATAATTTAATAATGGAGGATTGGATATGAATAAATTAACAAGAGAAGAGGCGCTTAGACGTTGGAAATCTGCCAAGGCCACAAAGAAAGCCATGGTTGACAAGATGCAGAAGATGCTTTATGAAGACTACAAATTACGTACAGGCGAGGAGCCTGCGAGATTTAATGTCTTGTAATGAAAGAATTAGCGACATCTTTATAATCCATTTCATGTTGCTTTTATATTACCATCAACAATTGCAGCAAAGCCTTAAAGCCGCCCTTGTTCTTTTCTTCTTTGGAAACATAGAGAACTTTATCGATGAGTCCGCAATAGTATTTAAAGGCCTCATCATAATTGCAGAATCTGAGATATGTAGTCATAATCTATGGGTTTAACGTCTTTTCTACAAAAATGATCTAAGATTAGCGCACGTATTTCAGAAATAATTATTATTTTTACAATTGCATTCTACCGCAGAATGCCAATGGCAAGAGGCTGAGGAACAAATCAATCAATATGCCGCAGCTCCAAGGGTCGAGGCGCTGCGTCAAGGTACAACGCTCCATAAAATCATCATGCAGTTTGTCGCTGGCAAGTTGGTGAGGATGGAGGAGGTGGTATTTTAGAAGAAGTAACCATCAAAAGTAACTATCAAGGAGATAAAGTAACCATCAAAAGTAACTATCAAGAAGAAAAAGTCATTTTATGGCTTCCTTTGATATAAATTTCTATATCTTTCTCCTCTACAAGGTTTGGGCCTTTGATGTTTGGGAAAATGAAAGGGTAGCAGTCCTTTTGGATGCCCATCCCATATCAAGTATGGTTGTTACTGATATCTATATAAAAACAAAATCCCCCAATCCACTAGAGTAAGTAGGTTGGGGGATTTTTTTTCTGCCACAGCCTTCGTTCCTATCCTGATTTATTCAGGTTTCTCTGATTTCTTCAGTAAAGGGGCGAGGAACTTGTAGGTATATCCCTTCTGCTGCTTTACCATTTCTTCTGGTGTTCCGGCAAAGAGGAGCTGACCGCCGCCTCGTCCACCTTCCGGACCCATGTCGATGAGCCAGTCGGCGAGTTTGATGACATCGAGATTGTGCTCGATGATAATGACCGTATTGCCACGATCTACCAGTTTCTGGAGTACATCCATCAGAATGCGGATGTCTTCGAAATGCAGACCGGTTGTCGGTTCATCGAGAATATAGAGCGTCTTGCCCGTATCACGCTTCGAGAGTTCTGTAGCCAGTTTTACGCGCTGACTTTCACCGCCAGAGAGGGTAGTGGAACTCTGTCCTAACCTGATGTATCCGAGACCTACATTCTGTAATGCCTTGATCTTCTGCAGTATCTGAGGAACATTCTCGAAGAAATCTACCGCCTGGTTGATGGTCATGTCGAGAACATCGGCGATGCTCTTTCCCTTGTATCTTACCTCCAGCGTCTCGCGGTTGTAGCGTTTGCCGTGGCATACCTCACAAGGTACGTAGACATCTGGCAGGAAGTTCATTTCGATGGTCTTATATCCGTTACCCTTACATTCTTCGCATCTTCCACCTTTCACGTTAAAGGAGAATCTGCCCGGCTTGTAACCGCGGATCTTTGCCTCGGGAAGTCCTACGAAGAGCGAGCGGATATCGCTGAACACGCCTGTGTAGGTTGCTGGATTGCTGCGAGGCGTTCTGCCTATAGGACTCTGGTCTACATTCACTACCTTGTCGATATTCTCGATACCCTCGATGCTCTCGTATGGCATCGGTTTCTTGAGCGAACGGTAGAAATGCTGCGAGAGGATAGGCTGGAGAGTCTCGTTGATGAGAGTAGATTTGCCTGAGCCGCTGACACCCGTTACGACAATAAGTTTGCCGAGTGGAAAATCAACATCCACCCCCTTGAGGTTGTTGCCCGTAGCTCCGTGAATGGTAATATGCTTGCCATTGCCTTCTCTGCGGAGGGCAGGCACCTCAATAGCCATCTTGCCGTTGAGATACTGGGCGGTGATGGTATCGGTCTTGAGCATCTCCTGGGGAGTGCCCTGGAAGACAACTTCACCTCCCTTGCGTCCCGCCTTCGGACCGATATCTACTATCCAGTCGGCAGCCCGCATCATATCTTCATCGTGCTCCACCACAATAACGGTATTGCCCAGGTCGCGAAGTTCCTTCAGACTATTGAGCAGACGTTCGTTGTCGCGCTGGTGCAGACCGATGCTCGGCTCATCGAGGATATAGAGTACATTGACCAGCTGGCTACCAATCTGAGTAGCCAGACGGATGCGTTGGCTCTCGCCACCCGAGAGAGAAGCTGACTGGCGGTTGAGCGAGAGATAATTGAGTCCCACATCGAGGAGGAAGGTAACGCGTGAGCGCAACTCCTTGATGATTTCGTGAGCCACCTTCGCTTTCATCGTAGGCAGATGCTGTTCCACTTCTTCGAGCCAATCGCGCAGTTCATCGATGTCGAGACTGGCTACTTCGGATATATTCTTATCCCAGATCTTGAAAGAGAGCGATTCTTTTTTGAGTCGCAAGCCATGGCATTCAGGACATTCGATGGTAGAGATAAACTGGTCGGCCCATTTCTTGCCCGCCGCACTCTCGTCATCCTCCATCACCTTCTGCAGGTAGTCGATGATGCCATCGTAGGCGCAGAAGTAGTCGGTAGAGGTATGTACCTTTTCCTTCTCAATCTTCACGTTTTCGAGCGAGCCATAGAGAATTTCCTGCATGGCATCGCCCGGAATCTCGCAGATAGGTGTCTTCAGGTTGAGGTCATACTTGCTGAGCAATGATTCTATCTGCCAGAAAATCATCTGGTTCTTGTATTTGCCGAGCGGAGCGATGCCGCCTTCATGGATGCTGAGTTTATCGTCGGGAATTACCTTCTTGATATCAATCTGGTTCACCTTTCCCAGACCCTTGCAATGCGGACAGGCACCTTCGGGAGAGTTGAAGGAGAACATGTTAGGAGCTGGATCCTGGTAGGCGATACCCGTTACAGGGTCCATGAGACGCTTGGAGTATGTTTTGGCCTCCTTGGCACCTTTCTCAAGAACCATTACCATGCCGTCGCCCTGTTTCATAGCCGTCGCCACACTCTTGCGGATGCGTTCCTCATCCTCTTCCTTCACCACCAGTTTATCGACCACAGCTTCTATATTGTGGTTCTTGTAGCGGTCGGTTTTCATATTGGGAACGATTTCGAGGATGTTGCCGTCGAGTCGCACGTAGAGATACCCCTTTCTGCGCATGCTTTCGAAGAGTTCGCGGTAATGACCCTTGCGCTGGCGTACGAGGGGAGCGAGTAGGAAGATAGCCTTGCCCTTATAATCGCTGAGAATCATGTCGATGACCTGTTCCTCGGTATATTTCATCATCTCCTCGCCACTCTGATAGCTGTATGCAGTACCGGCGCGGGCATAGAGCAGACGGAGATAATCGTAAATCTCGGTGGTAGTGCCCACGGTAGAGCGGGGATTCTTGTTGGTGGTTTTCTGTTCTATGCTGATGACCGGACTCAATCCCGTAATCTTATCAACATCCGGGCGTTCCATATTACCCAGGAAGTTGCGGGCATAGGCAGAGAATGTTTCGATATATCTGCGCTGACCTTCGGCAAAGATGGTGTCGAATGCCAGTGAACTCTTGCCCGAACCCGAGAGTCCGGTAATCACGGTGAGGGAATCACGCGGAATCTCCACATCTATGTTCTTGAGGTTGTGGACCCGTGCGCCCCATACATTTATCTTTTCTTCTGAATTCATATTCCAATTCTGCTAATTGCTGTTTGCCTAATAGTTACTGTTCTGCTCTTCGGTATAACCTCTGAGCAGGTTGACATCACGTTTGATGTTATACACAACGCCATCTGCCCCCTTCGCCTTGACGAGACAGAAGTAGACACCCTCCTTGACCGGTTTTCCGCGGTAGGTGCCATCCCATCCCGTGGCAGGGTCGGTCCATTCATAGAGTTTCTGTCCCCACCTATTATATATATAGGCGTGGAACTCTTCGATATTCCGGTAACCATCCTTGGGCTTGTAGATGTCGTTGATGCCATCGCCATTTGGAGAGAAGGCATTCGGCATGAGAAGAGAACTGACCTTGGTCGTCTCTTCTGTGTTGTCCTCCTCGTCGTCGTTGACTTCCTGAGCGTGTAATTGACACGTTAAAAGTGGCAACATGATGCAAAGTAATGCTATTTTTCGTCTCATTTCTAAAATAATTTGTGCAAAGATAATAAAAAGATGAGAGATATTGCGTCAGATGCAAGATTTTTTGTATTTTTGCAGATGAAAACATGAAATATTTGAAGATATCGTTAAAAAAATCTTGAGATATGAGACAAAAAATGAGATATTTCCTGCTGTTCGTTGGGCTTCTGCTCAGTGTCAGCATTGGCGCGCAGACTGTAAAATGGCGCAACATTTACACGGTTAAGAAGAAAGATACTATCTTTGGTATCGCCAATAAATATGGATTGAGCCTTCCTGAACTGATGGATGCCAATCCGGAGATGAAGCGTGAGGGATACATGCTGCAGAAGGGAGCTACGCTCTTTATTCCATACACCAAAGACCAGAAGAATCCTAATCAGGTGAACGGTCAGAAGTCGGGGAATGGGGCGACGGTTCAGAAAACTGCTACAGCTCCGGCCACTTCAAAGGCTACTGTTGCCAGAAATGCGGTAAAGGTAGGCGTGATGTTGCCTTTGCATAATGTTGATGGCGACGGCAAGCGAATGGTGGAGTATTACCGCGGATTGCTGCTGGCTTGCGAAACCCTGAAGCAGCAGGGCACCGATATAGATGTGCGTGCCTGGAACGTTCCTATTGATGCTGATATCCGGAATACACTCTTGCAAGAGGGCGCTAACCAATGCGACATCATCTTTGGTCCACTTTATACCAAGCAGGTGGCTCCGCTGACCAACTTCTGCAAGACCTACGGCATCAAAATGGTGATTCCGTTCTCTATCAGCGGAGATGATGTAGAAAGAAACAAAGAGATTTTCCAGGTTTATCAGAGCGATGATGCGCTGAATGATGCGACCATCAAGGCATTCCTGAGCCGTTTTACCAATGTGCATCCTATCTTTGTAGACTGCAATGATTCTACTTCGAGAAAGGGCAACTTTACGTTCGGTCTGCGCAAGGAACTGGAACGTAGGAAAATCAATTATAGCATCACCAATGTGAATTCAAGTATCGAGCAGTTTGCCAAGGCTTTCATGCCTTCCAAGCAGAATGTGATAATCCTGAATACGGGACGTTCACCACAGTTAACCCAGGTGTTGAACAAGCTCGACGAATTTGATGCGAAGTATCCGGGTGCAGCCATCTCTCTCTTCGGCTATACCGAATGGCTGATGTATGCCAAGTATAATCTGGAAAGATTCTATAAGTATGATACTTATATCCCTTCCACCTTCTATTATAACCCGAACTCAGCTCAGACCAAGGCGCTTGAGAGCCGTTATGAGCGCTGGTTCCATCAGCCTATGATGGTGGCACAGCCAAGATTCGCCATCACCGGTTTCGATCACGGAATGTATCTGATTCAGGGTGTCAAGAGATACGGAAAGAACTTCACAGGTGAGCGTCAGCAGATGACTTACCAGCCCGTGCAGACTCCACTCCGTTTCGAGAAGACCAGTAGAGGAGGATACAAGAACAAGAGTTTCCAGTTGATTCACTATACCTTTAATCATCAGATAGAGGCGGTGAAGTACTAGTTTATAGTTTACAATTTATAGTTTACAATTTATAGTTGATAATGAATAGAAATATTGGGCTGCTGATTCTGATGCTCATCTTCGGAATTCCAGTTTCGGCACAGATAGGAGAACATCGTAGTGATTTCGCCATCGGTTTTAATGGGGGCTATATGATGAGTAGCGTAGGATTCACACCCGAGGTACAGCAGAAGCAGCACGGCGGACTGACGGGCGGTTTCTCGATGAGATATACCTGCGAGAAATATTTCAAGACCATCTGTTCTATCTATGCCGAAGTAAACTATGCGCAGGCAGGATGGGAAGAGGATATCCTGGATATGGAGAATAATCCGGTGATTATCACCGAAACCAAAGAGGCGATGGCTTACAAGCGTACCATCAACTATATTCAGGTGCCAATCTTTGCGCATCTGGCATGGGGTAGGGAGACAAGAGGACTGAATATCTTCGTGAATGCCGGTCCGCAGTTTGGTCTCTATCTGAGTGATTCGCAGAAGACCAACTTCTCGGTAGAGCACATGCCGGCAACCGACAATAACCGTGTAAGTCCGGTGGTGGCTCAGGATACGATGGCAGTCAAGAACAAACTCGATTATGGTATCGCCCTGGGTCTGGGTGCTGAATACAGTATTCCGAAGGTGGGGCATTTCCTTGCCGAAGCCCGATACTACTATGGTCTGGGAAATATCTATGGTGCTTCTAAGCGTGATTATTTCGGAAAGAGTAACTACGGACAGATTGTTCTGAAACTCTCTTATCTCTTTGATATCACCAGAACGAAGAACGTGAAACGGAAATAGATGATAATTAATAATTGATAATTAATAATGATAACGGGTTTATCATTTATGTTTTAAAGAAAATGAGTACAACAGAAAAAATGCAGATGAAATTGAGCGACTCTAAGTCAGCTCGCTGGACCGCCCTCCTCATCGTGAGTGTCACGATGATGTTCGGTTACTTTTTTACAGATGTGATGTCTCCACTGGAGCCTCTCTTGACAGCAGCCAAGGGAGCAGAGAATGGTCTCGGACTCGGATGGAATTCGGATGAATACGGCTTCTTCTCTGGAGCTTACGGATACTTCAATGTGTTCCTACTGCTCCTCTTCTTCGGTGGTCTTATCCTCGATAAGTTTGGCATCCGTTTCACTGGTATCCTTTCTACCGTCCTGATGTTTGGTGGAGCCTTGTTGAAGTGGTATGCTTTAGGTCATGAGTTTGACGGAATGGTTGCTGTACCATTCTTCGGTACTTACAGTACGCAGGTAGTGATAGCTGCTCTTGGCTTTGCCATCTATGGTGTAGGATGCGAGATATGCGGTATCACAGTGAGCAAGGTTATCGTGAAGTGGTTTACGGGCCATGAGTTAGCTCTGGCAATGGGTGTACAGGTTGCTACGGCTCGTTTGGGAACTGCTGCAGCCCTGAGTGCTTCTCTTCCTTTTGCCAAGGCAATGGGTGGAGTATCTGCTTCTGTTGCTTTGGGTGCAGCTTTGCTTTGTGCTGGTGTACTTGTTTTTCTTGTATATTGTGTGATGGACAAGAAGGAGGATGCTTCTGCAGCAGCTGTGGCTACTGAGCCGGAAGAAGGTTTCAAGTTTTCAGACTTGGGTGGTCTGTTCAAAACAACAGGTTTCTGGTATGTGGCATTCCTTTGCCTGATGTTCTATGCCGGTGTATTCCCATTCCTGAAGTTTGCCACCAAACTGATGATTTTCAAGTATGGTGTGGATGCTAATTTGGCAGGTCTGATTCCTGCAATGTTGCCTTTCGGTACCATCTTCCTCACACCGCTCTTCGGTAGTATATACGATAAGTATGGCAAGGGTGCTACGCTGATGATTATCGGCAGTTGCCTCCTGACCTTTGTACACGTCATGTTTGCTCTGCTAATCAACTCATGGGTGCTTGCCATCGTGCTGATGCTCATCCTGGGCATCGCATTTGGACTGGTACCATCAGCCATGTGGCCATCTGTGCCAAAGATTATCCCAATGAAACTCTTAGGAACTGCATATGCCCTTATCTTCTATATCCAGAACATCGGACTGGCTCTCATTCCGGTATGGATTGGTAAGGTGAACCAGGCTAACACGGGTGCTGATGGTGTTATCGACTATACCCAAACGATGACCATTTTTGCAGCCTTCGGTGTGATTGCTATTATCATCTCTTTCCTCCTCTTGTTTGAAGATAAGAGAAAGGGATATGGATTGCAGAAGCCTAATGTGAAATAAGTGAAAAGCGAAGAACAAAGAGCAAATTAAGTGAAGAGTGAAAAACGAAGAATGATGAATTCGTTTGCTCTTTGTTCTTCTAAATCTTTGAAAGTGTAATTTTTAAAAGAAAGGAAATAACCATGAATGCGACACCTGAATCATTGATTAAGGACTATGCTGACCCGATAGAGCAGCAGGAGATTGACAAGTTTGTATGTTCAGAGATGGGCAGACAGATACACCGGTATATCAAGGGTATGTCGGGTACCAAGCAAGCTATGTTGAAATTTGAGGAAAGGCTAGCCAGCCTCTCTGTACCAGAGAAGGAGAAGGCGATAGCCAAGTATATTGATCTGAACAGAAAAGCATTGGATGGTCTTGACTTGAAGATGATTCTGGTCCGTTCGGTAGCCAACTATTGTGATACCTTCCAGTATATGCTGGATTTTGTCAACGATAAGCGCAAGATGGTTTTCTATTACCAGCGCATCAAGGCGAAATACATTCAATATCATGAAGTATTTGAGCAGGATGGAAAGTTCGGTATGAAAGATCATCAAGGCAACATCTTACTCTCGCCAACTTATGATTTCTTGCGCACCTGCTACATTTATAATGATGACTTGAGCATCATGCCGGTAATAGCTGAGAAGAATGGCAAGATGGGACTGGTAATGCCGGATGGTAACGATACGGTAGTGGCGGATTTCCTTTACGACGAAATTTGCTTGCGTGATGAATATCCTTACTTCGAAGCATCCCGTGAAGGTATCAGTGGCTTTATAGATAAGTTTGGAAACTTTGTTAATAGTTAATAGTTAACAGTTTATAGTTAATAGTTAACAGTTTATAGTTAATAGAGAAAGGGCAATCAGATTGGGATGAACCAACTGATTGCCCCTTTTTACTTTCGTTGCTATGAGCAACTTGGTTTTATCTATTTTTCTCTCGTCTTCAAACCCTAGTGAAGAAAAGCAAAAGAATTCTTCACTCTTCATTATTCGTTCTTCACTTACTTTATCCCAAGTATTTCATCAAGATTTTGATCTTACCGCTATCACGGAGTTTGATGATACTCTTTTCGCGAATCTGGCGAACACGCTCACGGGTAAGGTTGAACTCGCTACCGATTTCCTCCAAACCCTTCTCGTGGCAACCGATACCATAGCAGTAGCACAGAATCTTGCGCTCACGATCTTTCAATACAGAGTTGAGAACACGGTCAAGCTCGCTCGCCATAGACTCGAAGTCTACACCCTTGTCGGTACGGCTGTCATCACCCGAAGCCATCACGTCGACCATCGCATTGTCATCATCATCGCTACCGAATGGAGCATCGATACTCATGTGGTGATTATCTGCCTTGATAGTCTGGTCAATCTTGCTTTCTTCCATCTTTGTAATTTGAGCGAGCTCAGCAACAGAAGGTTTGCGCTGGTTCTCCTGCTCAAACTTGCTGATTTCTGCACTGATCTTACTCAATGCACCTACCTGGTTCAAAGGCAGACGAACGATACGGCTCTGCTCAGCAATAGCCTGCAGGATGCTCTGACGAATCCACCATACGGCGTATGAGATAAACTTAAAGCCGCGGGTCTCGTCAAACTTTTCAGCAGCCTTTACCAAACCGATGTTACCCTCGTCGATGAGGTCGGTAAGAGAAAGACCTTGGTGCTGATATTGCTTAGCAACAGATACAACGAAACGAAGGTTTGCTTTTACCAATTTCTCTTTGGCACGTTCTCCCTCACGACCGCCTTTGCGAATCTTCTGGGCAAGTTCGATTTCTTCATCGATAGAGACCATAGGCTCTCTACCAATCTCCACCAAGTACTTGTCGAGTGCTTCACTGGAACGGTTGGTTATACTCTTACTAATCTTAAGTTGTCTCATAAATATCCTTTTACCTTTCTATTTAGAATTTTTTGAAGTATTTTTGTGTATCCCGAAACCTCCTCATGGTTTCGGGGTGCAAAGGTACGAAAAAAAATGCAATTACGTTGTAATATAAACGGATTTTTTTAATCTGATTTGTCTGTTTTTTAGAATTTTAGCCGGTTCCTAGTAAAAAAATGCTATGTGAAGTGCGCTTTTTGGTGCAATAAGTTTGAAATATGGAATAATTTATGTATCTTTGCACAAAAATTGCGAGAAAAGAATAACTAAATAATAAAATAACAACAAAACAAAAAATTATGTTTGAGAATCAACCAAAAGGTCTGTGGGCCTTAGCTTTGGCAAACACGGGTGAGCGTTTCGGCTATTACACCATGCTTGCTGTGTTCTTGCTTTATTTGCAGGCCAACTTCGGTTTTGAAACCGGATTGGCAAGTACTATTTACTCTACATTCCTGATGATGGTTTATTTCCTTCCTATCATCGGTGGTATCGCAGCCGACAAGTTTGGCTTTGGACGTATGGTTACCACAGGTATCTTCATCATGTTCATCGGCTATCTTGTACTCTCCCTTCCTCTTGGCAAGGATACTGTAGCCATCGCTGCTATGGGCATTTCGCTGATCCTTATCGCTTTGGGAACTGGTCTGTTCAAGGGTAACTTGCAGGTGATGGTAGGTCGTCTCTACGACGAGCCACAGTATGCCAGCAACCGCGACTCTGGTTTCTCTCTCTTCTACATGGCCATCAATATCGGCGCTATGTTTGCTCCTACTGCTGCCATCAAGATTATGAAGTGGGCGCAGGAGAGCCTGAGCGTGTCGGTGGAAGATTCATACCACTTTGCATTCGCCGTGGCATGTGCTTCGCTTATTGTTAGTATCGCTATCTACTATGCCTTCAGCTTTACATACAAGCATGTTCTTGCTTCTGAGACCAAGAGTAAGGATGATAAGACTTCTGCCAAGGAGACAAACGAACTTTCTAAGGCTGAGACCAAGGAGCGCATCATCTGCCTCTGTCTCGTATTCGCTGTGGTTATCTTCTTCTGGATGGCTTTCCATCAGAACGGTAATACATTGACAC
>ENA-OWPL01000413-OWPL01000413.1-human-gut-metagenome-genome-assembly--contig:-NODE-413-length-30349-cov-30.380339_pt1 | contig 30349 bp, 31 predicted proteins | sample MGYA00248263_ERZ651844 | MGnify/ENA primary metagenome ERZ651844 (study PRJEB26924, sample SAMEA4378256) | human gut metagenome | biome: human gut; feature: human-associated habitat; material: faeces...
TTTGCAAAGATAGATTTCTTATCTCTTGCAATTCTTTTATTTCGTTTTGTCTTCCAAAAAACTTCATATTTCTATAATTTTATAGTTTATTTTTTTTTGTGCTATTTTTCGAAACCGCTGTTTCGGAAATGGTGGTTTCGAATGCAAAGGTAACAAAAATGCCTGAATATCAGTTTGTTTGTTTGCTAATTTAAGTTTTTTTATTTGTTTTAGTGCTGCTTGTTTTTCCGAAATGGTGATTTCGAAAGTAAAAACGATGGAATTGTCAGAATCAAGGTCATATTCCTTTCTGGGAAGTATGCATATTGTATTTAATCTTCAATTTAATCTTCCCTCTTCATCTTTTCTCCTCCTATGTCAGTTTTTTCGCAACTGGATTGTACTTTTGCAGCAGAATTGACAATAACTCTATATATAATAAGATATGAATGCTGAAAGAAAGAGGGAGTGGAGTCCCTGAAATGTGAAATATAGGAGGAATCCATAAGATTTCTTGTTAAAAGTTTGGTGGTTCATCAGATTTTTACTAAATTTGCCTTTGGATTAGTGACAGGGCAGGTGAAAATCCTTGCTTGAAGTCGCTATGATGCAGAGAAACAAGATTATCTTGTGGACACGAGCAAACTATTCAGTTCTGTAGGTTGAAATCTGGTAAATTGAAACGTAGAAAGAACAAGAATTTGTTTGAGCGAGTCTACACTGTCATATGGTGTGGATTCCTCTTTCGCATTTTCTTTTCTACGGGTTTTACCAGAGCCTAACTTACAAGGAAGTGAAGAAAGTAGGGATTCGCACCATCTTTTTTCGCTTATGAACCATTATGAACTTGTTTGGTTCGCAGATTTTTCCTAACTTTGCAGAAAATTTGCTGCACTCGGCAATTAGAAAGCAAGCTTTCATTGCGCTCGTTTGCATAATCTTTGCAAAATGAAGTAAACAACTAGCAGTTTCGGCTGAAAGGCAGGAGCAGTTATACATAATGAACTTAAAAACAGAATGCTTATGAGTAAGGTATTTCAAGTAAAGCCTAAGCGCCTCAAACGCTCTAATGGTGCCGTCCTTACTCCCGATATGGTAGTGACAGTAACAACCATGCAGCACACCGCCACCCCTTTTTACAATGAAGCCAAGGAGGTGCAAGAAGCCTACATGCGCATCTATGCTTTCGACTACAAGAAAGCCTGCTGCAATCCGAATGATTTTGAATTTATAAAGTTGGACTAATTTTTTAACTATTAATACATGACTCCACTTCAATCTTTAAAGATATCCATATATTGGTCAAGTCCTGTATTCATGTAATTTTGCGTTTGTCGTGATTTGCAAAGCTACTGAAAATCAGTGACTTGACCAACTTTTTATAGTTAAGTTTTCATAACCATTTCTTAATATAAGTTATTGGTTTACAGACGATTAAATGTTAATTTAACGCAGTATTGATTATATGAATAACGCTGCAAAATGAACTGTTCTTAATCTTTTACTCGGCAGTTGTCTGCTGCTCTGTTTCTGCAGCCTGTTGCTGAGTTGTCTCCTGCAGTGTAGAATCCTCAGTGGTAACCTGTGGCTGGATAGGAGTGCCAACTTCTGTTGTATCTGAAGGGGCATCTGGAGCCACGGTATCAACTGGTGCTACCTCTACGTTACCTACCATTCTGCTTGATGCAAAAACGTTGCTTACTGAAACCATAACCATAGCTGCGATAGCTGCAAACATAAACTTCTTCATAATTTTATCTATTTTAAATTGTTACTATATTAATGTTACTTACTTTGTGGATTCATTATCGAACCCACTAATCATAGTCACAATCTGCGTGCCAAAATGATAAAGAAGATGATAGCATGTTGATAATTAGGGAATTATGGTTTGTGTATCAATAGTAAGATGGTACGGAAAATGGGGAAAGAATGTAGAAACATTCCCCAAAAGCTGTGCCGCATGCTGAATAAGCCCACTTCTTCTTCCCAAGTGTGTCCCCTCACATAACTTTTTTTCGAAACTTTTTAGCTAAAAGTTTTGTTGTTTCGATTATATTTCTTACTTTTGCGGTGTCATATCCTTACTGGAAGCTCCAATTGGGCGAAGGTGGGATGGACATATATACATAAAAGGCGTATCTGTACGCTTTGGTTTTGACGCTATTAGAACTTCGCAACTTCCAAATGTCTGTCAAGAACAAAGCAACGGGGACGCCCCTTGGGATGTATCATATATACAGCCCTTATTGGCTCATAGCATTTAGCAATGAGTTGATAGGTGGTACTATATACTTACATCGGCGTGGGGCTTCCAGCGTTGTTCGTTTCGACAGACAGGGCAATGCGAAGGCCTTAATAGCGTGGAACGAGCAGCAGACTGGCTCCGCGCTTCTTTGTATATATACCTTAATAATAATTTGGCAGGTTGGGAGCCTCTGTCATTAAATAGGAAAGGCATGAGGCAGTCTGAACGTGCAAGTATAATGAGAATAGTTTCTGATTTGATAGAGGCTGATGGTATCATTGATGCAAGAGAGATTATCTTTCTTGATTCTTTGCGTGAGAAATATGGAATCAAGAAGGAAGATGAAGTGGCTGCTGTCTCCTATACTTTTGCGGCGGCTTTGAACGAACTTCTTTTGGCTGAAGATAGTCTTAAGCATGATTTGATTGGTGATTTCAATCAAACGGCAATGTCTGACAATTATTGTGCAAGGGAAGAGGCTTTGCTGATCCTTGCTTTACGTTGTTGTTTGACTATTAATACAGGAAGTTCGGTGACCGTACTTTCCGTAGATACATCTGAGATAAAGTTTGAAGATACTCAAATTCTGTATGTTGAAAGTGAATTTGATCAGAATATTAATGAGCAAATCCAAAATAGTTACCGGGAAATCTGTTCGGAGATACGATTAGCGGGTTTTGATTTTGTCTATTTGCCAAAAATAGCGGAACATTATCAAAGTATTTCTGAAACGGATTTGTATCAGATTGCTGATTTCTTATATCCTAAGGTAAGCTATGAACGACTGCAAGTTATTATTAAGCAGTTGCGTAGCTTGTCAACAGAACGTTTTTGTAAAGACCTATTGGCTGCGAAATTGAATGTGAAAGAGTTTGGACTAGTAAATCCTTCTTTCATGATAAAAATTGGGGAATCTTTTGTTAATGATAGAATGGTGTCGAATTTCTTGCTTGTAGAAATAGAGGATGATGCTCTTGGTACTATTCGTAAGATATTGGATTTGTTGGCTGAGAACTATCATAATCTAAGACTGAATTATTTGCAAGAAGAAACTGGCCGTTTTATTTTCCGTGGTTTTTATAAGCAGATCTTTGATATTCTAATGCTTCGTAAGGGTGTGAAGAGTTCTGTTGTCATTGATACTTTAAAAGAGCAAATTTATTTTCCTGAGGCAGATGTCAAGTTGGAGAAAATCCACAGAAGGGAAAAGGCATTATATGCTTTGTTTTTGTTAGAGTCTATGAGTGGAGGTATCAACTTTAATAAGCCTGTAACTGCCAAACAACTTGAAAGATATCAAAAAAGAATGGCTGCTATTATGAAGAAATATCAAATCATCTATAAGAAGTTTGGCGGTGAGGCTGATAAAGCTCCTAATATCTTGGATTATGCAACTCGTGCGCCAATGATTGCATTATTGAAAAAACAGATATTGAAATTGAATGATGTTTTGTTCCATGCAGAAGACTATATAATACAGCGTAATATGTATGGTAACTATGGAGTAAGAATCTCGGCAGATTTGATGACTTATCAGGATGGTATAGATGAGGGAATAAAACCTTTATTAGATTCTGACGAATGGCAGAAAATTTCAGCCTTGTAAGGTTGCAACCTATTTGTTAGACATTTTACTCTTGTTGACTTGCAACGTTTGCATATATAATAAGGTGTGGAGAAAAATGATTAGCTTTGCACCATCAAACAGATAATAATAACAATTTAAATATTTGAAAATATGATCAATCTTGAAAAAGGACAGCGCATTAGTATGGATAAGGGGCTGTCATTAGTAGGTGTAGGACTCGGTTGGGATCCAAATGAGGGTTCTGGTTATGATTTCGACTTGGATGCTTCTGCATTCATGTTGAGTGAGAATGGTCAGATTCCACAACAGGAATTCTTTGTGTTCTATGGAAATCAGAAAGCTCCAGATGGTTCTGTGGAATCAACAGGCGATGATCTGACTGGTGGAAATAGTGATGGTGGTGATGATGAAACCCTGAATGTTGACTTGACAAAGGTTAGTCAAAACATTAAAGAGATAATCTTTACTGCAACTATTTATAAAGCTGATGAACGTCGCCAGAATTTTGGTCAAGTACGAAATTCTTATATTCGTATCTATGATGCAAAGACAAATACAGAGATAGCTCGTTATGATTTGGATGAGGACTTTTCTATAGAGACAGCTGTAGAGTTTGGTCGCCTGTATCGTCATAATGGAGAATGGAAGTTTGAGGCTATTGGTAATGGTAATAAAGGTGGTCTGCAGGCTCTCGTAAACAAATATGCTAAACAATTTGCATAATCGCTTATGGCTATTAATTTGATTAAAGGTCAACGAGTTGAAATCGAATCTGGTTTGACTCGTTTGAAGGTAGAGATGGGATGGAAGGTGAATCCAAATGCAGACCCTGCATATGATTTGGATGCATCTACTTTCCTGTTGGGTAGCAATGGGCAGATAGAAAACGAATATGATTTCGTATTCTATGGTTCACCAAATACTATAGAAGTAAATGGGGAAGTACGTCCGTGTTCTGTGGACAAAAGTGTCCTTGGCTCCGTTGACGATTTAGGTGATGATGACGATGATACTGGAGAGGGAAATGAGGAAATAGAAGTGGATTTGACAAAAACTTCGGCTAAGGTGCAAGAAATCCTTTTTACAGCAAGTATCTATTGGAGTCCATCAGATGCAAATGACCCTGTGAATGCTCCACGAATGAAGTATAATTTTGGTCAGGTTCGTGATGCATATATTCAGATAAAGAATGCAATAAATGGAGAGGTTATTTGCCGTTATGATTTGGATGAAGACTTCTCTACCGATAAAGGTGTTGAATTTGGTCGTTTATATCGTCGTGGTTCTGAATGGAAATTCCAGGCAGTAGGTGAGGCTCATAAAGATGGACTAGAACCTATTTGCAGAAAGTATGCTTCTAAATTTATGTAATTATGGCAATCATTCTAGAAAAGAGCGGTGATACTCATCGTATTAATTTGGAAAAGCCTACAGCGGGCAAACCTTCTGCAGGTGAGATTGTTATCAATCTTGACTGGAGTAAAGGGGGATTTTTCAAAAATCTCTTTGGTAATGCTATTGATCTGGATTTAGGCTGTTATTATGAATTGCGTAATGGCAAGAAAATGCTGATAGATGGTTTGCAATTTTCTCATGGTAGAGGAGGTGATCGTCATCATGTGACTCGCCAAGGTTGCTATGATATGGCTCCTTATATATGGCATCAAGGCGATGATCGTGGAGGTGGTGCCTCTTCAGGAGAAACCATTCTTGTGAATCCTGTAGGTATCAATGAAATCAAGCGTATTATAGTTTATACCTTTATTTATGAAGGCGTAGCTAAATGGTCGGAGACGAATGCTGTTGTAAAAGTCAAAGTTCCAGGCAATCAAGAGGTAATTGTGGAAATGGGGCAACAGTACAGTGACAAAAAGTTCTGTGCAATAGCTCAGCTAGATTTTGCTGGTGATAATTCTATTACAGTGAAGAAACTGGTAACATTTCATGATGGACATCGTGATTGTGACAAACAATATGGATGGGGATTCAATTATAGTCCTGGCAGTAAAGATTAATTATTTAAACTTGAGAATTATGGCAATAAAACTTGAAAAAGGACAACGCATTAATCTGGAAAAAGAGACTGGTGCGAAATTGACCAACTTTTGTGTTGGTTGTAACTGGGGAGCTATCATTAAGAAAACTTTCTTTGGTTTGTCTACATCTGTTGTAGATGTTGATTTGGATCTTAGTTGTATGATGTTTGATGCTAATGGTAATGTGGTTGACCATATTTGGTCTCCTTTATATCAATTCAATGGCAAACTACCTCAAGGCAAGTTGGATTCAAATGATCGTGCTCTTCATCATACAGGTGATGACCTAACAGGTGATCAAAATGGAGATGATGGTCTTGACAATGAGATTATTACTGTTGACTTGAATCGTGTCAGCTATAATGTGAACTCTATCGTGTTCTTTTTGAACATATATAATAATAATGAATATAGTGGTGATTTCTCAGGAATTCCATATGCTTCTATTCGTATGTTTGAGGGTACACCTGAAAGACCACCTAAGCAAGTGTTTGCTCAATATAATGTAGCGACTAAGACAGAATGTGTAGGTAAGCGTGCTCTTGTAATGGGTAAGTTGTACCGACGCAATGGTGAATGGAAATTTGCAGCAATCGGTGATGCGTTTGAAGATAGAACTATCGGACAAACCATTGTTCGTGTGGCAAGAGATTATTCAAAGTAAAATGTTTATAAAATGAGAAGATTACCAGTATATTTACTCCTCGATACGTCTGGTTCTATGTATGGTGAACCTATCGAGGCTGTTAAAAATGGCGTACAAACGCTTATTTCTACATTGAGAAGTGATCCTTATGCGCTAGAAACAGCGTACATTAGTATTATCACTTTTAATACAACAGCTCAGCAGGTGTCGCCATTAACAGAATTGGCTGCATTCCAACAACCGGGCATTGATGCTGGCGGTTGTACTGCCTTAGGCGGTGCTTTGGAATTACTGTCACAGAAGATTGATAGTGAAGTTACAAAAACTACTGCTGAAGTAAAAGGTGATTGGAGACCATTGGTTTTCATTATGACAGATGGTGAACCGACCGACTCTATTATAAAGGGACTTGAGGAATTCAAGAAGCGTAAGTGTGGTATGGTTGTAGCTTGTGCTGCTGGTCAAGGTGCTAATACCAATACGTTGAAGCAAATCTCAGAAAATGTGGTTCAGTTAGATACTGCCGATAGTGCGACTATCAAGGCTTTCTTCAAATGGGTCTCAGCTTCAATTAGTACAAGTAGTAAATCTGTTGAGGATACAGCTTGCGAAGCTACAACAATGAGTGAGTTGCCACCTCCACCACCAGAGGTTAATATTGTAGTATAAATTTTATTAAGGATGGTGCTCTTTAGTAAGGGCATCATCTATAATTTAATCTTTAAGCAAAATATGAGTAGAAGATTACCTGTTTATATATTGATTGATACTTCTGGTTCTATGAAAGGTGAACCTATTGAGTCTGTGAAGGTGGGATTGTCGGATATGATAGCATCTTTGCGCTTGGATCCATACGCTTTGGAAACGGCTTGTATCAGTATTATAACATACGATAAGGATGTCAAGCAAATTCTTCCTTTGACTGAATTGGAAAACCTTCAGTTGCCAGAGATTGCTTGTCCTGAAGCTGGACCGACTCACATGGGAGCTGCTTTGGAATTGTTGTGTCAACGATATGATGCAGAGGTGAATATGGGATCTAAAGAGCAAAAAGGCGATTGGATGCCATTATTGTTTATCTTGACAGACGGAAAACCTTCGGATTTGTTGGCATATGATAATGTGATACCAAAGGTCAAAGCACATCAGTTCACAAATATTGTGGCTTGTGCTGCAGGACCTAAGGCAAAAACAGAACCTTTGAAGAAACTTACTGACAATGTTTTTACACTTGACACAATGGATAGTAATACATTCAAGAAGTTCTTCCAATGGGTATCAATTAATATCATAGGAGGTGGTAAGACGATGGGAGTTACAGACCAGCTAGAACTGCCTGCACCTCCAACAGAAGTAAATTTAGTGGTATAAAGTGATATGAATTGCAAGATAGTAGGATATGAGTATAAGACTCTTGAAGTGACATTGTCACCAGGAGAATCGTTTTATGCAGAGCGTGGAAGTATTGTCTATGTTGATGAGGCTTTGCAACGTGATGTGGAGTTTAATGGAAGTGGCTCTAGCAATGGTGGATTAGGTAGCCTCTTGGGAGGAGTCTTGAAATCTGCGTTGGCAGGTGAATCTATTTTGATAATCCGTTTCTATAATCCTACAAATACGGAGAGAAAAATGGTACTTTCTGGTAGTTGTTGTGCTCTCGTTCCTATTAGATTGCAAGGAGAAAACTTAATCTGTCGTCGTGGACATTATGTTGCATCCACGAATAAGATAAACTTGAACCTTAATATAAGTCTTCAAGGATTATTGGGTGGAGTAGGACTTTTCCAAAAGATAGATGGTAATGCTACTGTTTTTCTTGATTCCCTTGGTTCCCCAATAGAAAAAATTCTGGGCAATGGTGAAACGATAGAAATTGATGAAAATCATATCGTAGCTTTCAAAGGTTTCTCTCCTTCACAGATTCAGGCAGGTTGGTCTGTTGGTAATGTTTTGCGAGGGGAGGGATTGAGTTTGATGAAGGTGACAGGACCTGGTAAGGTCTATCTGAGTCCTCTTCCGATGATAGTTTATAAAAATAACTAAGTTTATTGTGTATGAATAGCTTTTTTAAAAATGTGTCAAGTTTATTTGGATTTCATTCAAACTCTCCCCAGGAAACAGAAAACAAGGGAGAGGGGGCTAATATGTGCTCAATTCAAATTAATAAGCCGATAATTCTCTCCGAAACGAATGGGGATTCTGTTGTGCGCTCTATGAATATTGCAGAAAAAGTTTCTTATATAGAGCCAAAATGTAGTACACAAGAAGAGGTATATAACTATTTGACGGGTTCTCCCTCTGGCATAACTTTTGTACATGGAAAGGCAGGATGCGGAAAGACTTATCTAATTAATAGAATCACCCAAAAGGTTCAAGGCTGTCAGGTGCTTGTTCCTACAAATCTAGCGGCATCATTATATAAAGGTGCAAGAACTATGCATTCTTTCTTTTATGGTGCTTTTGATAATTTAGATGAGGGATATCAGAATCCAGAAAATATAACATCAGGTAAAGTTGCTTCTATTCGTCATTCTTTGGTAGGAGTAAAACTTCTTGTCATAGATGAAATATCAATGGTTCGTGCAGACTTATTTGAAATGATGAATCAAATTTGTCAAAAGGCATTAGAAAATACTTTGCCATTTGGCGGCATTACTGTTGTACTCGTTGGAGATTTATTCCAACTTCCACCAATAGTAAGTGATGATGCAGTATATGAATATTTGAAAAGGGAATATGGAGGAATCTATTTCTTTAATAGTCACATTATACAAAAAGAACTAGATAATATAAAACTTTTTGAATTGGCAAAATCTTATCGTCAGCAAAATGATTCTGAGTTTGTTAAGATATTGGATGAATTCAGAAAGCCAATGAGCGAGAAACGAAAAGTTCAGGTAATCAATGAAATAAATCGAAGAGTTGTTGATGATAAAGATTTACCAAAAGATGCTGTCTATATTGCCTCTTCGAATGAAGAAGTGAGAAATGTAAATACAAAAAAGCTAGAGGAATTGCCAGGGGTAAAGACTACGATAGATGCGGAGTATGTTATTCGTAAGAGAAATAGTGATGAAACTGTAACCTTGAAACATAGTGAATTACCTTCAAAGGAAGATATTCGAGAAATTATAGTACCTTCAGCTTATGATTCGCAACTTATCTTTAAAATAGGTGCAAGAGTTGTTCTTACCAAAAGTAGTAAGCGAATGGGATACATTAATGGGGACTTTGGTACTATTCTAGATTTTAATGGTGACTATTTTACTATTCTTCTTGATAAAAGTAAGATGTCAATCATGTGCCCAAATCCCAATGATAGATACAAAGCAAGTCAAAAGACAGAGTATCGCTATGAGATGATATATGATGAGCAAAAGCATAAATTAGTGAGAAAGACTCCTTTTGTACAACGTACGAATCAGTTTCCAATAAAGCTTGCTTATGCTTTTACGATACATAAGGCACAAGGACAAACTTATAATCAGGTTATTATAGACTTGAAAAGTCATATTTTTGCTCCGGGACAATTGTATGTTGCTTTGAGTCGTGCAAGATCTCTGCAAGATTTATACTTGACAAAGCCAATAACATATAGCGACATAATTTCTGATGATGAAATTTTCGTGTTTTTAAATAAGTTGAGAGTAAATCAACAAGTAACTACAGAAAACAAGCAAGAAGCTGTTAGTGTTCGGAACGAAACAATAAAAGTTGCAAATCCTATATGTGACAATTTTATATGTTTTATTCGACAACGAGAAGTTTGTATGTCTTCCGCAGAAGTGATGATTCATTCTCTTAATGCTTTTAAGTTATTGGTCCATTCTGGAGAATATGAAAAAGCGTTTTGGGAATTGCAAAAGGTTATGGAACTTATTATGTCTACGTATCAAACAGATGATTATTCACGGATGATTGATGATTTTTTGGTTGGCAATTACACGGAAAAGAGATGTCTGAATGCATTGAATGTGATATTTGAGATTTATACGGATGTAATAAGACATCCACTAAAGCAATGCCAATTAGACAATAGAACATTGACAGTAAAACTTATGTAATATGTTGATTCAAATATTGATAATAATGCAATGAAATTGACAATTTAATAATATTTTAACAATGAGAAGATTACCTATATATTTCCTCGTTGACGTATCAGAGTCAATGGTAGGAGAGCCAATCCAACAAGTGCAGGATGGTATGAGAATGATAGTTCAAGAATTGCGTACCGATCCGTATGCTCTTGAAACAGCATATATATCAGTGATAGCTTTTGCTGGTAAAGCAAAAAGTGTAACGCCTTTGACGGAATTGTATAAATTCTATCCTCCAACGTTTCCTATTGGTGGAGGTACGTCTTTAGGTGCTGCTCTTAACTTTTTGATGGATGATATGGACAAGTCGTTAGTGAAGACAACCTTGGAGAAAAAAGGTGATTGGAAACCAATCATTTTCCTCTTTACAGATGGAACTCCTACAGATGATCCAACTCCAGCTTTCACTCGTTGGAATCAGACGTATCGTCATTCAGCTAATATTGTAGCAATATCTATCGGTGATAATGCGAATACGCAGTTGCTGGGACAAATATCAGATAATGTGCTTCGTTTGAATAATACTGATGAAATTTCGTTCAAGTCATTCTTCAAATGGGTTACTGCTTCCATCAAGGCAACAAGCGTTTCTGTGACGGATATGGGTGATGATGAAGTAAAGTTGGCACCTACATCTGGTATAAATCTTGAAAAGGTAGATACTTCTAAGCCTTGTATCATAGATGAGAATTTTGTAGTGTTGGTAGGCAAATGCTCCAATACCAAGAAAACTTATCTCGTAAAATATGCAAAACGAATGGCTGAGTACAAGGACATGGATTACGGAAACCTTGGCTTATTGAAGAATGAGTTTAAGTTGGTTGGTGCTTATCCTATAGATGAAGAAACATATAATAGCTTGTCTGATGGAAATTCTAACCAGAGTATCAATACTACAGCTTTGCGTGGTGTACCAACCTGTCCTTGTTGTGGCGCACAATTAGGTGTAGTGGTCTGTGAATGTGGTAATATTATGTGTTCAGACGGAAATACGACAGCTTGCCCTTGGTGTGGTATGGAAGGCTCTTTGGGTGAAATTGCTGCAGGTGGAGCTGATATAACAAGAGGAAGAGGATAAAGCTATGAATGTAGAAAAGATAATAGATATAGTTTGTCAAGGGAAGAACGACGAGAAGGTGGAAGACTTCTTGAAGTTCCTTTCAGACAAATTGTGGAATCAATATAAAGAACATCTGATGGACAATATTTTAGTTGCAGAAAATAAAGTAAAGTCTTTAGCATTTTCGATACCGAATGCTAAAGAAGGAAAGGAATATTCACAGACAGTGAACGTTCCTGATGAAAATATGGTACTTGTTGAAGTAAGCGGCATATCAGAAGAAATGCATGGTTTAACGATAACTGTGGCGGAGGATGGACATAGTTTTACTATTAGTGGTTTACCAACTTTAGAGCCATTACGTAATGGTGGTACAGCAACGGCAGAATCAACATTTGAACTGACGCTATGCTATAAATATAAAGGTATATTTTTGCCAGAAGATAGACCCGTCTTAGAACGTAAGATTCCTTTTGTCATCAATCAAGACCCACGTAAATTGTGGAAAAATTTACCTGTGGATTGGGAGCATATGCCTGAACCACAGTATCAGAATGAAGATGTACAATGTGAATATGTGAAGGTTGAGGCTTTGAATGATGGAGCTCCTCAAAAGGATATTGTAGCAGCCAGCAAGCGTGGTCGTTCTCATGCCCAAGAAGCAAAACCTCGTGATGACCATTTCAAAATGGCTCATCTTGAAAATGGCTGGTATATTATGGCTGTTGCTGATGGAGCTGGTTCTGCCAAATATTCTCGTGAGGGTTCTCGAATAGCTTGTGAGACTGTAATAAAACATTGTGAAGAAGAATTAGCTAAATGTCAAAGTTTTGAAGATAATATCAACTTATGGCATTTGGATCAAGGCTCTGTTGAAGCAGGAAAACTCATAAGTGCAGATATATATCGTATTGTTGGAAATGCCGCATTAAAAGCTCATAGAGCTATCAATGAAGAAGCAAAACTTCAGCAAATACCTTCTAAGGCTTATGCTACAACATTGTTACTGGCAATTTGTAAGAAATTTGACTTTGGGTGGTTTGTGGCTTCGTTTTGGGTTGGAGATGGCGCGATGTGCTTATATGATCAAGAAAGTCATACTTCATCGTTGTTGGGGGACCCTGATGAGGGAGAATATGCAGGGCAAACTCGTTTCTTGACTATGACAGATATTTTTAGTGACCCTAAAGAGTTCTATGGACGTTTGAAATGCAAAATCGTCCCAGATTTTACCGCTTTGTTCTTAATGACTGATGGTGTGAGTGACCCAAAGTTTGAAACAGACGCAAACTTGAATAATCCTGATAAATGGGATGCACTTTGGAATGATTTAAAGGAAAATGGGGTGGATTTGTCTGATGATAATGAAGCTGCCAAAGAACAACTTCTTAAATGGTTAGACTTCTGGTCACCAGGTAACCATGATGATAGAACTATTGCAATATTGTATTAGAAAAGTATATTATGGCAAACAAAGTAATATTAAAGGCATCTGATGGCACAACCGTTGAGTTTTATGATGAAATCAAAGCTCAAGGTGGTGTCAAGGATGTTTATTTTTCAATAGACAAGACATACGTTGTCGCTTTTTATCGAAAGACTCTTTCACCAAGTGATAAAAATCGTTTGGAAAATATTGTAGGCCCTTACCATAAACGAATATTTGAGACTGTAGAGGGTAAATATTGGAAAGACTATTTAATTATGCCAGATCGACTTGTTGAATGGAATGGAAAGATCGGTGTGGTCTTACCCTTTTATCCAAGTAAGTATTTCTTTAAAGGTGGGCCCTTTGATGGTAAGGAAAAAGAAGGTAAATGGTTTGCATCTGCAAAATTGAGAAATCGTTTTGTCCCAGCAGACCAAAAGGGTACTTGGCTTTCTGATTTACACATGTGTTTAAAACTAGCTCGTGCTGTCAGAAGGTTGCATGCTGCCGGTCTTGCTCATTCTGATTTATCGTATAAAAATGTGCTTGTAGATCCTATTTCTGGTAATTCTTGTATTATTGATGCTGATGAATTGGTTGTTCCTGGAAAATATGATGCAGGAGTTTTAGGTACACCTGATTTTATAGCACCTGAGGTTATGGAAACCAAAGGCTTGAAGATTGGCGATCCTAATAAAAAACTTCCGAGTATCGCAACAGACCGTCATGCTTTAGCTGTGCTCATATATATGTACTTGCTAAATCGTCATCCTCTGCGAGGTGGCAAAGTATGGGATATAGATCCTGCAAAAGATGAAGAGTTGTCGATGGGAGAAAAGGCTTTATTTATAGAGCATCCGACAGATAAGACAAATCGTGTCAAACCTCAAGATCTAGATAAGAGTCAGTTGCCACAAGGTGACCCTACAAAACTACCATATACAATTTGTGGTCCGTATTTGAAAAAGTTATTTGATAGAGCTTTTATAGATGGACTTCATAATCCTTCTGCTCGTCCAAGTGCTGCCGAATGGGAAGATGCTTTGGTTAAAACTTGTGATCTGGTTCAACCTTGTCAAAATCCGAAATGTGAGGCGCATTGGTATGTCTTTGACAATACTACCAAGCCAAGATGTCCTTTCTGTGGAACAGAATATAAAGGTCAATTGCCTATTCTCAATTTCTATTATGCACCTTCTCACGGAAAGTATATGTCTGAGAATTACAGATTGATGGTGTATGATAAGCAGACTTTGTATAAGTGGCATTCTAATCGTCTGGTTTCTGCAAATGAGAAAACGACTGATGAGGATAAAAAGCCTGTAGGAGACTTCCATTTCTTTAATAATCAATGGATTCTCATCAATCGCCGTTTGCCAGATATGTATGATGCGACGGATAAAAAGCCTATAGGTATTGGGGAATATGTGCCTTTGACAGATGGTAGGCAGATTTTGCTTGATAAAAGTCAAGGAGGTAGATTAATAGTTGTTCAACTTGTAAATAATTAAAATTATGGCTATAGATTTGAATAAAACAGAAGAAACAGTAGAATGTCGATTGAAGATAACTGAAGAAATGAAAGAAAATCTTCTGAAAGCAACCAAATGGATAAAATTTATAAACATAGTAGGTTGTATCTCTATGGGATTTTTAGCCATTGTTGGTTTTATAGCTATCTTTTGGGGATTTATGGATGGCTATCGAGGAACAGGAAGTAGTATTCCTATGGGTATAATTTATATAATATTAGCTGCTATTTATTATCCTGTTTTAAAGAGAATTTTTTCTTTCATCAATCAAGCTCGTTCAGCTTGCAGGTATGATGATAACAAAGAATTAAACGATATGTTTGATAGTCTGAGATATGTTTCGAAATATTTTGGAATAATTTGTCTTGTCTTTTTGGGAATTTATGCATTTGCTATTATTGTTGCAATAATGGCTACAGTATTCTGATGATATATGAATATTTACGTAATCCGCAACAATCATCGCTTTGGTCCATACGATGAGAAAACTTTACTTTCGTATGTGAACAATGGACAGGTGCTAAAACAAGACAAGGCTATTGCTGATAGTGATAGCTTTGAACGGACAGTTGGCTTTTATTTGAAACGAGCTAACTTGAAGAGTCATGTCCAAAACAAAGGAAATGTATTAGCACAGTTGTCTGCGATAGGTTCGGAGTTAATATTCCCGAAAGCCAAGTTGTTTTCCAAGCAATTCCTTTCAGATCAGCGATTCTTAATCTTGGCTTTAGTGGGATTGTTGCCAATGATTATCATGACCATACCATTAGGAGGATTTTTCATTTTTTATGAGGTCTCATTGTACTTCTCAATAATTTGGGGCTTGTTCTTCTATGCTTGTTTCAAAACTCATCAGGTCAAGTTGAAGACAACTTTGAATGTATTCTTTTTGACTCAACTTTGTGTGTTTGTTGCATGGGATTTGTTAGGATTACCTAAAGTCAATCCTTTCTATGCTTTTACAGGTGTGCATTTTCCTTTTAATCTTCTTGGGTACGTCTTTGGAGTTGGACTTACGGAAGAATTCGGAAAGATGATACCGCTCCTTATTATATTAAGGAAGGCAAAGGAACCGTTAATACCTCAAACGATGGTGTTTTATGGCTTGATGGCAGGAATCTCTTTTGGAGTTTTTGAAGGAGTTCAATATCAGATGACGGTAAATGCTGAGCAGACGTATGATGTTTCGTTCTTCCTGAACATTGCAAGATTGACAAGCTTGCCGTTCCTTCATGCATGTTGGTGCGGTATTGCAGGTTATTTCTTGTCGTTTGCTCATCTCTATCCAAAGTATAGACGAGGATTATATGTTCTTGCAATCAGTATTCCTGCTATAGTTCATGGGTTATATGATTCCTTTGCTGATTTAGGGGCTATTTCGTTTGTTATGGTGTTCTTGGGTTTGATGCTTTTGATGATGTATTTGAAGCAAAGCGTTGATTATCAGTCGAAATTAAGGCAATAAAGAATGACTTATAACCTTGCATGCAAATGTTAGTGTCAAAGAGTGTATAGTGAGTGTAACGTTAGGGGTTCTCGGTCTTGTTAAAAGAAAAGCAATACCTTTGCACCAGAAAATAAAAATAATAATAATTAAAAAATCAAGATTATGGGAATCTTTAATATCTTTAACAAGAAAAGTGATAACGAGAGCGCAGCTACAGTTTCACTTCCAGTAGTAGAACCTTCTGAAGCAAAGGAGGTGGTTGAGAGTGTTGCACCAGTAAAGGAAGAGGCTTCAAGAGAGAATAAGCCTTTGACTGTTTCTTATGCAACAGGTTGGCCTATAGATGTTATCTATGGTTATCTTCATAAGAATTATGAGGATAAGGGCTTTGCTGATGCTATGGTCAAGAGTGACTTGGCTTTCCGTGATTTAAATATGAGTCTCATTCGTAATAAGATACTCATGGTGTTCAGAGAAATCAACCTCAACTATGATGTAATGAAGCAAGACTTGCAGGTACGTATTGACAATTGCAATGCTGCTGGTTTGTTGACCACCGTTGCTGAAATCGAAAAGACCATGTCGCTGATAAATGCTCACAAAGAAGAGTTGAGTCAACTTGAGTTAGATTTTCGTAATAATGCAAATGAGGCTTCCATTCCATTACAATCCTATGATTGTGGATTCTTGAGAGGTATTGCAACAATTGCGATGAGTGGTGCTAAAGGTACGCCGATTTCACATATGCAGAATGTGAACAATATAGTATCTAAGCAAGCTATTGCATAGTTATAGTTGAACTTTAAAAACGAATGTCTTATGAACTGGTGGATTAAATTTGGTTGCAAATTGACAGGTTGGAGTTCAAGTGTTTTGGCTCAGTGCTCTGAGGCAAGTAAAACACAGTTAAGCAAATATACCTCTGCTTTGCTCATCTTGATGATTGTATGGAGTATTACAGGCTTTTGCTTCGCTCAAAGGTATATTGGACTTCCTGTTTGGGGATGCATTTTAGTTTCATTGGTATTCATTACCATAGTGATTATGATTGAACGCCAAATTCTCTTGGCCTTGCACCCAACAAAAAAGTTAGTTGCTTTCAGGTTTGTAATAGCTATTATTATGGCAATTGTTGGCTCGACAATCTTTGACCAGACAATGTTTGGAAAAGATATAGACAAGCAGATGGCTACCACGATAGAACACCAAACACAGACTCTTACGCAGAAGAGAGTAAGTAACATCGATAGTAAGTTGCTGGCATTCCAAGAGGAAAAGGATTCCTTGGATAAGGTCAATTCGGAATTGCAAGCAGACATTAATGCTCATCCTTGGATTGTTCAAAAATCAGTGACCAACAGCCAAGATAGACTTGTTGTCAATGGAAAAATTAAGGTGGTAAACAATCCATCTGTGACAACCAACCAGGTCGCAAATCCAAAACAATCAGTAGTTTCTACTAATAATGAAAAGATAAAGCAAATTGTTTTGCAAGAGATGGATTTGAACAAGAAAAGACTGACTGTAGAGGAAGATACGAGAAAGGAATGTCAGGCAAATGTAGGATTTCTGGAGGAATTAGAGGCAATGGTGTCTATAGTGACGACTCGTAAGGTCGCAGGAGCGTTTTATCTGATTTTCTTTATGTTGTTGATGAGTTTGGAGCTTTTCGTTGTCACAAGTAAAATGGGAGACCAAGAATGTGATTATGAAATGGCAATAAAAGGAGCTGAAAAAGTAAAAATGGCTCAGTTTAATATGGCTTTTAATAGAGTGCAAGCCAAATAATATTCAAATTAATATATTTGAAATGTAATCTTGCAATCAATATATTCATTGATGATGATAATAGGGTGTAACGTTTTAGAAATTGAGCAAAATATCAAAAATGTAGATACCTTTGCATCAGAAAAATAAAGTGTAACAACAAATTAAAAGTAATAATTATGAAAAAGTTTATAGTAGCATTGGTTGCAATGATTGCAACATCAACTGTATCTTTTGGTCAGTCTTATAACTACAATAGTCGTAGAAATGCAACGTATTCTTATGGTGTGAACACTAATACGACAACAGTTAGTGGCTATACTCGTAGTAATGGAACTTATGTAAATGATTATACTCGTACTCAACGCAATAGTACCAATCACGATAACTACTCTACATATGGTAATCACAATCCATATACCGGTACAATAGGAAGTCGTGCTAGAGATTATTCTACACAGTCTTATAACTATGGCTCTGGATATACTGTTCAGACTGGTAGCCGTGGAGGACAGTATTATGTGAATAGCCGTGGCAATAAGGTTTATGTGCCCAAGAGATATTAAAAAGTTTCGGTAGTGTTGAGTAAATATAGTTCTCGGACAAAGTAATATAGATATGGCTATAAATTTAGATAAGAAAGAAAAGAAGAATAGTTGCCTAATACCATTTTTGGTTGTTTTGGTAATTATTGCCGCTTTAGTTGCAGGTATTGGCTTGTTATGGGGAGTAACTGGTTATATATGGTTCTTGAGAATTTTAGGAGTCATATTTGCTTTTGTCGCTTTCTGTGGATTAAGTTCCGCAAGTGGAGTTGGGTGTTTGATAACTATAATATGTGGTATATTTGCTGCATTATGCTTTTGGGGAGGCAATACAATAGAAAAAAACTATGCAGAGTCTATGCCGTCTGTGAGTACTTCATCTTCCTATGGCTCTGATGTTAGTTCGCAAACTCCAACGTATGAGAACGAAGTTTCTTCACAAGTAGAGGAAGATAGTCCTTACATAGATAATCGTTTGCAAACTGGAGATAGTCCTTATAAAAATATAAGATTATCTGGTAATGAATCGACTATCGAGGTTAAGACATCGGCAGGTGATGAGAACGATGTTGTAGTTATTATTAAGCATAATGGTAAAATTGTAAGAAATGCTTACATACAGGGAGGTGACTCTTATCAATTCTCTGTACCAAACGGAACTTATCAAGTGTTCTTCTATGGAGGAAAAGGATGGAATCCAGACAAGAAAATGGCTGGTGGCTATACAGGAGGTTTTATTACTAATGAGTCCTTCTCGAAAGATAATGCCGTTACTTTGGATTACCAAGGTCTTAACTATGAGTTAATACCACAGCGTAATGGTAACTTTAATACAGAACTGAGTAGTGAAACGGAAATGTTTTAGTGTGATATAAATATGGATTATGAATCATGTCGTGATTTTCTAAAAAGATTGGCCTATGTAATATTAATATGCGTTGCCTTTCATTTTAAATTAGATAATTTTGCATTTATGATAGCATTTATTTTAGTAGTAATAGCGTTGCTCTGCTTTTCCTATTATAAGGCAAAGCAGCAAAAGGCAGATCAAGAAATGGATCGTATTATGAATGCGCCAAGTGGAACTGTGAGCGCAGAAGTTTTACCTTTAAACAATAATTATATGGAAGAAAATCATAAATTAAGTACACGAGACCTTTGTGCCGAAGTCTTGCGTAAGTTAAACTGTGATGTTCAGTTTGATGATGAAAATGAGTATAATATGCATTTCTCATATCAAGGAGAAAATTTTAGCGTGGAAACTTGGGAAGATGGTCTCATGATAACAATTTGGGATACATGGTGGGGAACTGTTGACTTGGATAACCTCGATGATGTTAGCCGTGTACGTAAAGCTATAAATACTATCAATGTTAGACAAGGTTTTACATTGATGTATTCTATAGACGAGAAGAGTCAAAAGTTTGCTGTTCATACCAAACGACAATGCTTGCTTATTCCTCAAATCCCTCAGATAGAAAACTATATGGTTGCAATGCTTACTGGCTTCTTTGATGCTCAACGTAGCTTTAAAGAGGAGTATGATAGACTGAGATTAGAAGAAGAGGCAAATGCTAAAGTTTGATTTAAACGTTCCTGGGGTAAATTGGGAAAGACAGAGATAGGCAATACGAAGAAAGTGTTATGTATTACACTTAAGCAAAAAATCAAATAAATACAATTATATTATGGAACAAAAACATCATTATACAGGCTTGACCGAAGCCCTAGTGCTCGAAAGCAGTAGTAAACATGGTGCCAATATTTTGACGCCACCAGAGAAAGAACCTCTATGGAAACAATTCCTGGAGAAGTTTGGTGCCCCTCTCATTATCATTTTGTTGATAGCAGGAGAGTAGCTAATGAGTCTTTCTCAAAATATAATGCCGTTACTTTGGATTACCAAGGTCTTAACTATGAGCTAATTTCTCTGCGTAATGGTAATTTCAATACGGAGCAAAGTAGTAAACAAGAAATGTTCTAACAATGTAATATAAAAATTATGAGTATAGATTTAGAGAAGAAAGATGGCGCAATATTGCTTAGTGATAATGTGCGCAACATGAATATAGAACTTGATGAAGAGGAAGAGATAACGAGTGAATCTTTGTTGGAAACAACAAGAATTCATGGTTGGCTTTCTTTCTTTTTGTTTTCCATCATTGTAGGTGGTTTAGTAAGTGCAATATATCCTATAATTACATTTAATATAGAGGATTATAGTGGAAGTTATGTTTTGGGAATGACAGATATAGCTAGTGGTGTTATTTTGTTTGCTCTTGCTATATATACTCTTGTGGCTTTTTGTAAAAGAAAGCCTAATGCGGTATTTTTAGGAAAAACTTATGTGGTCTTATGCTTTGCTTCAAATTTTTTGACTCTATTAAATGGTGAGTTCGATGAAAATGGTTTGGGAAGTTTTAAGCATGTGTTTCGTGGAGTGATTTGGGGAGTTGTCTGGTTTGCGTATTTGTTAAATTCAAGTCAGGTTGCAGAAGTAATACCCAATGACTTTAGGAAAATATTACGGCGGGATTATTATATCATCCCTACGATGATATTGGCTCCTATAGTATTCTTGATGTGGGGGATGCTTGACGTACATCGTGTTATTGACAATAAAAGCAAGGATTTCATGACTGAAATGAAGACCAATCTAAAAGAAGGTGAGTTTTCTGATGGTAGAGTGATATTTACAAGACCAATGGGGTTTAAATGCTCAGAGAAAGAGGAACAAGAACTTACAATTTTCAATCTTGAAAGTGAGTCTGTCGGTAACATTATAGTTTGTAGTGATTTTGATGCAGATAATTCTCTGCAAAATGTAAACTCATATTGGAATAATTGGGAAAATCAAGAGATTGCTGAATATCCAGGTTCTATGGTAGAGAATGATTCTCGTGAGATTAATGGGCATCTCTGTTTTGTAAAGGTGAAAAAATATGACGTGAACGGAAAGGAACTTTATTGGCGATTTATAATGATGTTTGACTCTGGTTCGGGAAAAGTTTGTCTTGTTTCTGCTTATGATGGAGGCACTGATGATTATCTTGGAGAATTATTAAGTTCTATCCGATTTAATCCTTACCATGAAGGAGATGATGGAGTCTACTTGGATGGTTTAATGAATTCTGTCCGTAAGTAACTGTTTTATAAAAATAAAGAATAAATATTATGAGACAATTTATCTTATCAATCTTAGTGTTGTGTTCTTCTGCAATATTTGCGGACAACATCAAACGACCTGATAGCTATAATTATAGTCGGGGTGTAGAAGCTATCAATAACAATAATGCAGAGGAAGCTCTCGATTACCTGAACAAGGAAATCAATGAACATCCTGACAATGGGTACGCCTTTGCATGGATAGCTTTGGTGAGAAATTATAACGAAGAGTTTGGTCGAGCTTTGACTGCGGCAAATGTTGCAGTCAAGAAGATTCCTGTAAAGGATAAAGAGTTTAGGGCTTTTGCTTATGCAACCAGAGCAAAAGTGTATCTGAATCTAGAAGATACGGTTCAAGCTTTAAAGGATTGTGGTTTTGCAATCAATGCGATGCCTAATGATACTCGTTATTATGAAGCTAGAGCTCAACTTTATTATGAGCTGGCGAAATATGATTTGTCAGATAGGGATTACCAAAAGATGATTTCCTTGAAGGAAGGGGATGTGATGGGATATATGGGCATAGGTAGAAATGCTAATGCCCAGAAACGTTATGGGGATGCCATCAAACAGTTTGATTATGTCGTAAAATTAGACCAAAATTATTCTTCTGCTTACTCTTTCCGTGCAGAAAGTTACATGGGACAGAAAAAATATAATGAGGCTATAGATGATGTGATAACTGCATTATATATTGATAATGATGATAAGGCTTTTTATGAATTGCAGGAATTGGCAGATTCTGCATTTGAGCAGACTATAGCAAAATTAAAAGTCCAAAATATTAAAGATGCAAATGATAATTCTTGGACTTATTATTTAGGTGTAGCTTTTGAAAAAACTGCAAGATATACTAAGGCTATAGCATATTATAAAGAGGCTTTGGAGAAGGAATCCAATATCATAACAGCTAATCGTATATCTCAATGTTATAATAAATTGGGTGATTATGATAAGGCTTTAGAGTATTGTAATCAAGCGATAGCTTTAGATTCTGTAAAAGCTAATTATTTGTATGAAAAGGCAAATATTCTAGATAATGCAGGACGTACTCAGGAAGCAATAAAGACCATGAGTGATTATATAGCAAATACCCCAGATGAGCCTGCTGGATATTATCAAAGAGGTTGGTTTAAGGATCATTCTGGTGATATTGAAGGGGCCTTGGAAGATTATACCATGGCAATTACCTTGCAGCCAAATGAGGCTTATGCGTATTTGAATAGGGGTGTTCTATATCGTTTGAAAGGTGAAAATGATAAGGCTGAGTCTGATTTCAAGCAAGTTGTTCGTTTGGATTCTATACCAGAAGATGCCGAATGTTCTTTTTATGCTTATTATTATTTGGGACAGAAAGATAAGGCTATAGAGGTATTGAATACAGCGCTTGATAAAGATAAAAAGGGGAATTGTTATGATGCTGCATGTCTTTACTCTGTAATGGGAGAGAAAGAAAAAGCTCTTTCGTATCTTCGCCAGTCTTTGGAGGATGGTTATAGACGTTTTGCTCACATTAAGCGCGACCGAGATTTGAATAATATACGTAATACTGAAGAATTTAAGGTCTTAATGAAAGAGTATGAAGAAAAGCATCTGCAGGAGATAGCCGCTGATGCAGATGGGGATGATTCTGCATACGAATTGAAAGTAGAAGAGATTCCATTTACAAAAGAGGGTGGTGTTTGCAAGGTGAAGTGTGCGATCAACGGCTTGCCTTTGCATTTCATCTTTGATACTGGTGCTACTGATGTTTCTATTTCTTCTGTTGAGGCCACGTTTATGGCAAAGAACGACTTCTTGTCTTCTTCAGACATTATCGGGAAACAGAACTATCAGACTGCTGATGGAAACATAACTGAAGGTACGGTTATCAATTTGAAAGATGTAAAACTCGGTTCTTTACATCTGAACAACATCAAGGCATCTGTTGTTCGCAATCAGGCAGCCCCTTTACTTCTTGGTCAAAGTGTTCTAAGTAAATTGGGAAAGATAGAAATAGACAATACGAAGAATGTGTTGCGTATTACACATAAGCAAAAAATCAATTAAATATAATTATAGTATGGAACAAAAACATCATTACACAGGCTTGACCGATGCCCAAGTGCTCGAAAGCCGTAGTAAACATGGTGTCAATGTCTTGACACCACCAGAGAAAGAACCTTTATGGAAACAATTCCTAGAGAAGTTTGGCGACCCTCTGATTATCATTTTGCTGATAGCCGGAGTGTTGTCTATCGGCATTTCTTGCTATGAGTTTTGGGGATTGCATGAAGGTGCAGAGACATTCTTTGAACCTGTTGGTATCTTTGTGGCTATCTTACTTGCTACAGGTATCGCTTTTATTTTTGAGTTAAAGGCTGATAAGCAGTTCTCTGTCCTCAACCAAGTCAATGACGACGAAATGGTAGAGGTAATCCGAAATGGAAACACAACTTCTATCAAGAAGAAAGATGTCGTTGTTGGTGATATTGTCGTATTAAATACAGGTGAGGAGATTCCTGCTGATGGTGAACTTTTAGAGGCGGTTACCTTGAATGTAGATGAGTCTTCTTTGACTGGTGAGCCTATTTGCCATAAAACAATTCATGAACAGGAGTTTGATAAGGATGCAACATTCCCTTCTAACCATGTGATGCGTGGTACAAAGGTGATGGAAGGTCATGGTATTTTCAAAGTTTTGGCAGTTGGCGACAAAACGGAAAATGGTAAAGTCTTTGAGGCTGCACAGATAGATGATAGTGTTCGCACACCATTAAATGAACAGTTGGATGGATTGGCAGACTTGATAACCAAGTTGAGTTATATTTTCGCTGCGCTTATTATCGTTCTCAAACTGATGGTGTTCTTCGGTTGGAGTCCTATTGTTTTGACATTGGCGGTTCCTACAGGCATCTTCTTCTGGATGGTTATAAAAAAGTTTGACGACTGGAGTTGGAAAGCTGTTGTTCCATCAATCATTGGCTATTTTGTGATATTGATGGGTATGGTAGTTTATTTCCATGATACTTTGATGCCGGGTGAGCAAATAGCTAAGTTGATTACATATACGTTGGATACCTTGATGATTGCAGTAACACTTGTGGTTGTTGCGGTACCAGAAGGTTTGCCAATGGCTGTTACTCTGAGCTTGGCTTATAGTATGACTAGAATGATGAAGACCAACAACTTGGTTCGTAAAATGCATGCTTGTGAGACGATGGGTGCTACGACTGTTATCTGTACCGATAAGACTGGTACTTTAACACAAAATCAGATGCAAGTGCATGATACCAATTTCTATGGTCTTTCTGCTCAGACGTTGGGTAATGATAAGGAAAGTCTGTTGATAGAGGAAGGTATCGCTGTCAATTCAACTGCTTCTTTGGATTATTCTGATGCTGAGGCTGTAAAAGTATTGGGTAATCCTACGGAGGGCGCTTTGCTTCTTTGGCTCAAGAAGGCAGGCGTTGATTATCTGAATCTACGTGAGTCTGCTGAGGTTTTGGAGGAGTTGCCTTTCTCTACAGAGCGTAAGTATATGGCAACAATTGTTAAGTCTTCATTGTTTGAAGGCAAGACAATTCTCTATGTCAAGGGTGCTCCTGAAATTGTAAGTGGTTTGTGCAAGAACATCGAGAACAATGTTTCTAAAACTGATATTGAGAATCAGTTGGTTGAATATCAGAACCAAGCTATGCGTACCCTCGGCTTCGCTTATCAAATAATTGATAGTAAGGCTGACGTATTCAAGGATGGTAAGGTTGTGGCTGATAATTTAACCTTTATGGGTGTTGTGGCTATCAGCGACCCTGTTCGTCTGGATGTTCCTGCAGCCGTTGCAGAATGTATGAATGCCGGTATCAATGTGAAGATTGTTACTGGTGATACTCCTGGTACAGCTAAGGAAATCGGTCGTCAAATTGGTCTGTGGACAGCAAAGGATGGTGATAAGAATATTATTACTGGTCCAGAGTTTGCTGCTCTTTCTGATGGAGAGTTGGATAAGAGAGTCTTGGATTTGAAGATAATCTCTCGTGCTCGTCCTATGGATAAAAAACGATTAGTTGAGGCTTTGCAAAGAAAGAACCAAGTCGTTGCTGTTACTGGTGACGGAACCAACGATGCCCCTGCTTTGAAGGCTGCTCATGTTGGTTTGTCTATGGGTGATGGTACTTCTGTAGCAAAGGAGGCATCTGATATTACCATTATCGATAACTCATTTAGTAGTATTGGTAAGGCGGTGATGTGGGGACGTTCACTCTATCAGAATATCCAACGTTTCTTGCTCTTCCAGTTGACTGTGAATGTGGCTGCTTGCTTTATCGTTCTTTTTGGCGCATTTATGGGCGAGGAAAGTCCGCTTACCGTAACTCAGATGCTTTGGGTAAACTTGATTATGGATACTTTTGCTGCAATGGCATTGGCATCTTTGCCTCCATCAGAGAGCGTGATGAAAGATAAGCCAAGAGATAGAAATGCCTTTATCCTGAATAAGGCGATGTATCAGAACATCTTGGGTGTAGGTGGATTCTTCTTTGTGTTGCTGCTTGTATTACTTTATGTCTTTGAGCATTCGAATATTACGCAGTTAACAGATTTACTCAACGTTCAGTTAGGTGCATCTGATGGTCTTACTCCTTACGAGTTGACCTTATTCTTCACCATCTTCGTGATGACTCACTTCTTCTATCTCTTCTGTGCAAGAGCATTTGAAACAGGTAAGAGTGCGCTTCATTTCAAGGGATGCAAGGGCTTGTTGATTATTGCAACTATCATTTTGGCTGGTCAGATTGCTATGGTAGAGATTCCTGGTTTGCAGAATTTCTTCAATGTAACTGGTTTGAAGTTTGAGGATTGGGTAATCATCATCGTTGGTTCTTCACTTGTGCTTTGGATTCGTGAAATCTGGAGTTTGCTAAAGAAAATCTAAAATAAAATAGAAGGAGTTGCGTTATTCTTTAAGATAGAAGGCGCAACTCTTTTTTATCAATTTCTAAAATTTATAAAGATATGTCTAAGTTTAAAATACCAGGAGTGTCATTCTCCTTAAATCGGGCTTTAGGTATCACGCAAGCAAAACAAAAGTTTGCTCGTGAGACAGGTATTCCAACCTCAAAGGCAGGATTGGAAAGAAAAATTGGCAAGATAGTTCTGAAGGCATTGTTTGGAAAATAATATGAGTAATAACAATAATAAACAGTTAGGTGAAGCTCCTTGGCTTCATGTAATTATTTCCACAGGATTAGGCACAGGTTTTGTACCTAAAGCACCTGGTACAGCAGGTGCTTTCCTGGCTTTGCTCATTTGGATAGGTCTTTATTATGTCCTTTCTCCGATAGGGTTGATGGTGGCTACATTTTTATTGGTTGTTAGTTCTTTGTTGATTGGAGTCTGGACTGATAATGTGATGGAGAAATATTGGGGTGAAGACCCAAGGGCTGTCGTAATTGATGAGTTCTTTGGAACGTGGGTTGCTGCTTTAGCAGCTGTTTGTGTAGATGGTTCAGCTTATGTCTCAATATCCCTTGCTACAATAGGTTTTGTGTTGTTTCGAGTGATAGATATAACTAAACCGCTTGGTTGCAGATGGATAGACCAGAATATTCATGGTGGATGGGGCTGTATGCTTGACGATGCATTGGCTGGTTTCTATGCATTTATTGTAACATTAATAATCAGATATTTCCATCTAGTAGAATATATTCATGGGACATTCAACTTGTAAAATAGTACCAACAACTGGTATCATTGGAGCAATCGCTGGCGATTGCTTCGGGGCTGCGTATGAATTTCATCCAGTAAAGCATGGGGACTTCGATATATACAAAGAGCCTCGTTTTACGGATGATACGGTTATGACCTTGGCTGTTGCAACCAAAGGGATAGAAATGCCGAAAGAACTGGCTTGCTGTGTATATAATAATGTGCTTGATGACAATCTTCATCAGATACTTGATGAGTTTTATTTGTATCTGAAGGAGCATAAAAGAAAATAAGGGTTGTCGTTAAAAAAGTGGAGTTGTGTAATCGGTACAGCACTATTGCCAGATATGGATAACTTTACGATTTGTTGGATGTATAAACAATAAAAAATGGAAAATGAAACTATGACTCCACTTCAAAAAGTGGGTTAAATTCGAATTAAACATATGCCTTGGAAAGTTTTTACGCAATCCTTGGCGTTAACTAACTTTGGCGACAAGTTGGCAAACGACCAGTTTATATAGTGTCAAAATGCCTCTTATTGCCTAAATATAGCCCCAAAGTGGGGCGATTCGGTCTTTGAACTATTTTGTTGCCATCTGGAGACCCATTTCGAGGTCATACAAGAAAAGTCGGCGCATGTTGATCCAAGCACACCTTGCGATGGCTTGCAAAGTATGCTTTATCTTTGTGCGGTATCTGGTCTTGTTGTTTCTCGTATGGAAGCTATATTGGAACATGGTTGCCTCGACATTGTTGCGTTTCTTCCTTTCCTCGAAAGGGATGGATTCAACTTTCTTGCGAACCTCGTCCTTGTCCACTTGCTCTTTGTTGAAGTACCTCCAAGTCCTTTTTCCATTTGAACTCTCAACAGGTATCTTCCATTGGTCTTGTTTGACTGGTATTGCCGTTTGGACTTCTGCCGTTGTCCTCTGCGAACTTGCGATTCTCTTTGCTTTGGTATGCTCCATCGGTATAGACCGTTTGCACGTCATTGCCAGTAACATCCTTCGTGGAATCAGTAATTTTGCACTTGCTTGTTGAATTCGCGAAAAAGTCAAAGAACGAATGAAAGTTAAACTTTTAAACGAAACCACTTTTTAAAGTGGACTCATTATTGAATTATTAACGAACTATTGTTGTCAGTCTCGATTTTTTTTTATATTTTTGCAAAAAATAAGCAAAATAGCAGCACTGAAAATAGAAAATAAGGCTCCATGAAAAGTTATAAACCATATATCATCAAACTATTCATCGTTTCCTTCAGCTTTTGGGGCTGGATACTTGCCAGCTCTGCCCAGAAGGTAGGAGCAAACGATTATTTCTATGTGCTCAATACCCAACAGGGGCTTTCTGATAACCGTGTTCTACAGATGATGCAGTTGGCAGATGGCAGGTTAGCGGTGAGAACTCCCAAGGACATCAATCTCTATGATGGAAGGCGTTTCTCGTTGATTCCCCTTCCTGCAGAAAAGGCAGAAAGCATCACGAAATACAAGGGGCAGACGCATCTTTATGCCGATAGCCAGGACAGGTTATGGGTAAAGGAATACCAGAAGATATTCTGTATTCTGCTTGCAGAGGGCAGACTTCTGGAACATCCCCTTGACGCTCTGCCAAAAAATGGAAAAGAGGATAAGATGAAAATGCTGCGGAACAGTCCGACTCAGAATGCCATTCAGGACCTGTTTGTAGATAGCAGGAAGAATGTCTGGGTTGTTATGGGTGATTCGTTGCTCAATACGCAGGATGGCAATCTGATCCATTTGAAGAAGGAATGGGGGTGTCTGCAGGATCTGGATACCGATGGCAAACAGGTTTATGCTTTCATGGATTCGGGAATCGTGGCGGTTTTTCAGAAAGATAAGCTGGCCTATACCACTTCTGCCTATTCAACAGCCGAAGCTCAGTATTATCGGAACACCTCACTCACCGTTCTGACACCGAGCGGACAGTTTTACCAGATTAGAACCGGACGTGATGAAAAGAACAAGACGGATGCTTCCATCTTCCTGCATTTTAATCCGGAAACCCGTAAGTATTCCAGGATCTTCGCATGCGATTACCTCTTGCATACATTGAATATGTCATCAGACAATCAGGCTTTGATCAGCTGTCAGTATGGTTATCTGATGTTCGACTTCAAGTTGGGAACTGCTCCACGCGAGGTAAAGGAATTGTCTTTACCTGATGGAAAATCACTAACCACGGGCATCAATACGGTTTATCGGGATAAGGAAGGAGCCATCTGGCTGGGAACCTATCATGATGGTCTGATTTATGTTTCACCCATGTTGGGACTCTTCTTTACAATAGACCAACCCTGGTGGAAGTCGGGATGGGCGATAGCTGCCTTTGTGGTTTTCCTCGTGATTCTGGTGGGCATCATCACTCTTTATCTTCGTAGAGGAATGAAAGAAAATGTAATAAAAACAGACTCCACAAAAGATGACCATCCTTCCTTGCCCGAGGATAGCCTGCTACCGGAAACAGCCGAAGCTGTTTATTGGGAGCCCGAGCTGATTCTTCAGGTGCGTGCTCTGATAGAGCAGCATCTTGGAGATGGCGAATATGGCGTGGAACAACTGGCACAGGATCTCTGTATGGAGCGGACAGGACTTTATAAAAAGCTGACGGTTTTGACCAATACTACACCTGTGGCATTTATCCGCAGCATTCGCCTTCATCATGCAGCAGTCTTGCTTCAGGAAGGTAAGCAGAGTGTGAATGAAATTGCCGAGCGAACAGGATTCAGCTCGCCCAGCTATTTCACCAAGTGTTTTAAGAAGGAATTTGGCGTTTTGCCTTCCGAATATAGATAAATGATGCCGGAATAGCCCTGAAATGGGGCTTTTCCGGCATTTTTCAACAAATGTACCACTCGATTCATCATTTGTTTTATCCCTTTTCCACCATTTAACATTACCTTTGCACCCGAAATACAATCTTATGTATTTAGAACTGGACAAATCATAAACCCTCTAATATAATAAACAAAAGTATGCTAAAGAATTTATCTCTCATTGCCCTTTTGGGCATTGCTGTCGTTGGCGTTCCAGGTGAACTCTGTGACAGTATCGGCGAATCGGTACCACTGTAGCGCATGAATCGGTACCATCATA
>ENA-OWPL01000416-OWPL01000416.1-human-gut-metagenome-genome-assembly--contig:-NODE-416-length-30201-cov-27.297220_pt1 | contig 30201 bp, 23 predicted proteins | sample MGYA00248263_ERZ651844 | MGnify/ENA primary metagenome ERZ651844 (study PRJEB26924, sample SAMEA4378256) | human gut metagenome | biome: human gut; feature: human-associated habitat; material: faeces...
CTCCCATTTTTTCGTCTTCTCTATTTTATACGCTTCGTTTTGTGCCCTATACAAGCTTTTTTTGTTAGTTTTTGTCTAGATATAACATTTTATGCGTCATTATTTAACGAGATATGCGGTAGAGAATACCGGATATTTACTATCTTTGCCGTTGGATAAGTAAAAGAACAACAACTTAATATATTATAAACCTAATTAAATTTAAAAGCTTATGAAGAAGTTTTTTACTCTAGTGTTTGGCGTATTGTTCGCCATGTGTGCTAATGCCGTTACTTTGGACATTGGTGAACCTAATAATAATACCAAGGACGCAAAAGCTAATCAGGTGTTTTTCGACCCTGCAACAAAGGTCATCACTTTCTACAAGCAGTGGGATTACCGCCCAGGTTGGTGGACTGGTGTTAATGGAGTGGATGTTTCTGCTTATGATGAGTTTGTTTTAGAACTTGATAATCCAGACAAACTTAAGATTCAGATTGCGTTGGAGTATAATGATACTTATCTTGATGGGGGTAAAGAAAATACTTATACAACAACTCAGCAAGGTGATGGCGATAAAATCGTCTTGTCGCTTGACGCAGATCACAAGCATAGTGTAAAACAGATTTATTTGCAATACACAGGTTCTGATGCTTCAGCAGATGCTCCTAAGACAGTTACATTTAAGTCTGCTTATTTCCAAAATGCAGCACCTGCACCAGAGGAAGCAGTATTCTTTGATACACCTTCTACCGTTTCTTTAGGATGGAATGGTGTTCCTGACAAAGGAACTGTTGATATCGTAAAGGCTTCTCTCACAGATGTTGCCAAGACTCTTTTGGTTCCAGGGAATACTCTTCGTATAGAATATAAAAAAGACCCAGAAGAGGGATATTATCAGGTTCAAGTAATGGGTGCTTGGTGGACGATTCTTCCTTCCACATTAGAAACGGCTGATCAGGTTAAAAATGGAAATGCTATTTATAATTTGAATGGTTCTGGCGTTCTTGTTGTCGTTCTAACCGAAGCTGACTTGGCAGTCTTGAAAGAGCAAGGTGGTGTATGTTTGGCAGGTCATGGAATCTTTGTTCAGAAGATTTCAATATTGAAAACTTCTACTCCAACTGGTATTTCCAATGCCACCGTTGCCCCAGCAACCAAGTCTTCCAAGATTTACAACCTCGCAGGTCAGCAGGTAGATGTCTCTTATAAAGGCGTTGTGATTACGAATGGAAAGAAATACGTGCAGTAATACACACATTTACGTTTCTCGGAATAGATATTAAATAAAAAGTTAGTCCCATCAAGGCTTGGTTCTTGATGGGACTTTTTCTATCTTCTTTATGGTTATTTGGTTGAATTATTCCAAAGAGGTTCTGATTTCCAATTGTTTGGGAACCCCATAGCTGTTGGGTCTATTTGTGTGTATGAGTTGAGTAAGGATTTTAGGTCATTCTTGAATTTATTGCCATATCCCATAGAGTCAAGCCAATATGCAATACAACATGTTATAGCATACACTTTATTTGCATCGATACCTTCAATGTTGATCCATGTCCCACGTAATGAGGCATTCATTTGTGGTGCATTGGGGAGATAACGATTCCATAGGCGTGAGTGATGGGCACAATAATTTCTTAAAACAGTGACACTTCGCATCCAACTTTCCAATACTACATGTTGAGGTAAATTGAATTGGTGTGCAATCCGCTTTTTTAATTTCTTGTCACTGAAATTATAATAGAGTTTTGAAAGCGTACCGAATGATGCTAATTCAAGCGTTTTCCATGCTGGAGGAAATATAGGTCTGTCATAGTTTTGCCTGTGTTCCTTGATAAAATCTTCCTTGCTTCTTTGTAGTTCTCTGTCTATAGAATTCAAATTCTCGATGTACTTATGTTCATCATCTATAAGACTTGTGTCGAAAAACCAAAATGGACCATACTGCAAAGAAAACTCTTGTATAATCTTTGTTCGTAAAGCAATTTCTAATCTTTGGATAGCCTTGAACATCAAATCTCTCAACTCAATGTCAAAATTGTAAAGAGCTACAGCATCGTCAAATTGGCTGTTGGGTTTGAACTGATGCGTTGTTTTGTCTTCCTCCATTGGGCGAAGGTATTGGACAAAACGAAAATAACTGACTTCTCCAAGGAATTTTGTAGCCTTTGAATAGTCAGCAATGTTTAAGCCTCTATTTTTTAATAGTTCTATTTGGTCTGAAATAGATAGGGCTTCTTTGGTATAATATCTTGGTGTATCCATAAAAGCAAAAGACCCGCCCTGGTTCGCTGTTCTAATGGGAAGCGTGGCGGATTCTGTTGCTGCAAAGATAAGGATAATAATTTATATTGCCAAACTTTTGGAGAAAAAAATGCAGAAAAGTGTATTTCTTTTACAAAAATCTCTGTCCTTCAACATAATAAGTCATTGATGGATGCTGCTAATGATATAGATTTAGCACATTGGAATTTGTTTCCTGCAATCAATGGAACATTGACATTTCTGCATGAAAATAAGGATGCAATGTTGAGCATAGGCGAGGATGATTTTTCATTTGTCTTCGTCTCGGAAGGCAGAATCGTGAAGGCAATAGACAATGCTCCTTTTTCTATTGCAGAAATCTTGGAACTAATCAAAATGGTGAATAAAGACTAAACCGCCCCATCAAGATTTGACTCTTGCGGGGCGTTTTTTGTTCTTTATCATTTATAAGCCTTCTTCATAGCCTCTACCACAGTAGGGAGTGTCCACTGAGGAACGGTGCGGTCCGTTCCCTCGAAGATGCTCATCCAATAGAAAGTGGCAACGCCGTATGCCTTTGCCTGCTTTACGATGTCGGCAGCCTGGTCGGCAGCAGCTTTCTTCTGAGAATCTGTGCTGTTCTTGCTGACACTCTTGCTTCCGTGTGTGCCATATTCACCGATGATGCAAGGAATGCCCTTGCTGATGAACTTGTTGTTCAAGCGAGTGAACATGCTCTTGATTTCATTGCTGCAAGAACCATCCCATGCCCCCTTAGTAGCGAACCAATCCCATGGAGCGTAGGTGTGTACCTCTACTGCGATGTGACCACTTACCTTGTCGGTAGGAATTCTGAGATTGTTCAATACGTCGTCTCCGCAAGCTGCAGCATAGGTGTTGACGATGAGGTTGCGAGTAGCGTTGTTGCCGCCAGTGGCACGAACTGCATTTACGAAGCTCTGTGCATATCCATTCAAGCCCTTGTAGCTGTTGGTATTCTTAGGAGCGTTCCAGGTGTTGCTGGCATCGAGCATCTCGTTGTAGCCCTCGAATACCAAGTGCTGGTCGTAGTTTTTGAAACGATTGGCAATCTGTGTCCAAAGATTCTCGAACTTAGTCTTGTTGGCATTGTAATTGTCCAAATCAGCCTTGATCCAGTGGGTTACATTATTATCGTCTGCTCCTGTATCGTGGTGAACATTCAGGATGCAATACATGCCATTGTCGATGACATAATCTACAATTTCCTGTACTCTGTTCATCCAAGCCTCATCTACAGTTCCGTCAGCCTTCATGTGCTGGAACCAGGTAACAGGAATACGAACAGAATTGAAGCCATTCTTTTTCAAGAAATCTACCATTGGTTTGGTAGTAGGTTCTTGTCCCCAAGCTTTCTCGAAATCTGTAACAGAGTTGCTGTACATATTCATCCACATGGCAATTACATCTGTGCAGTTGCCGAAGTTGGTACCGATGCCCATGTTCTTCACGGCATCTACTGCACTTTCTTCAGCGTAGTTGGCGTTCAGGTTCACTTGGTCGCGGGTAATCACGTTCTTGCTGCTCAGTGCTGCTTTCCACCAATCGTTGGTTGGCATATTGCTACCATACCAAGGCATGAAGAAACTCCATTTTGCACCAGCGTTCCATGCCTCATCAATGCCGGCTGTAGTCGTGTTGTTATCAATGTTAGTACCACATTCAGCCAGAGCAACGAGCTTGCCAGGATAGCGAGCCTGAATCTCCTTGAACTCCTGAGCCTGCTTGGTAGCATCGTAGCCATAAAGGTCACAACCGATGATATCTACATACTTATCGCCAGGATACCATTCTGCATCATTGTTGTAGGTATTGGCATCGCCATTGTAGTTCTGTGTAGTCCATACCCAAATCAAGTTATGGATGCCTTTGCTCTGGAAGTAGTCAAACATGGTCTGCCACAGTTTCTTGTAAGTTTCTGCGCCATCATATCCCCACCAGAACCAAGATCTTGCCCAACTAGCTTGGCTCTTGTGGGTCGCATTACCTGCTGCCTCGTGGAATGGACGCCAAATGGCAACAACACCTGCATCCTGCAATTTCTGCAACACTTTAACCACCTTGTCCATCTCCTGATAGAACCATTTGTTCTCCCAAGTGCCTGCCGTCAATGCGTTGGCTGCCTTGAAGGTGGTTTCGGTTGGGGTGCAGGTAACGCCACTGCCATCTGTTCCTGGAACGGTGCTCTCGGTCTTAGGCACGTTGAAGTGCCACATCAGTGAAACCAGTCCGCCCTGGTCTGCCCAGTTGGTGACAGGGGTGATGTCGTTGTAGTTGATCCATCCGTTAGAACCCTGCTTAGGTACATAGATATGGATGAAATCATAGCAGTTGATTGCTGGATATTTACCTGTAGCCTGATAAATCTTATCAGCTTCTTTGGTGTTCCAGTTGACGTTGGCGATAACCGAAGAGATGGTCTTGCTTCCGTAATTCAGTTGCAGATATTTGTAGAGACGCTTGGCTTTCTCGGTAGCTGAAGGATCAGCGAGATTCACATTCCCCACTTCGCTTTCGTGATAGATAGAGAAGGAGATGTTGTTGATCTTGTTGACATCGTAGGTCTCAATTGCAAAATCCTCCAAACCTTTTACGTAGATTTCAAGCTCATTGTTGTTAGTATGTTTCATGGAGGAAATGCAGTTTGATTCTCCAGTGAGATTCCAATCGACTTGTTTATCTACTTCCGAGGTGTTGATGGTGACTTTGTCTCCATCCTTTTGTGCAAAGGCAGTGAATGAGAGCATTACTGCCATGAGTGAGAGTAATATTCTTTTCATTGTCTTGCGATTTTAATGGATTTGTTGTTTATTTTGATGATGTATACACCGTGGGTTAAACAATCAAGAGAAATGATGGTCTTGTCGCCTGCGATGACCGGAGAGAGACTTACTGCCTTTCCGTCGAGAGCGAAGGCGCTCACTTGGTTGCGGGTGCCGTCTACAATGATGCGGTCACCTTCGAAGGCAAACTTGTTGTTCGTTTCTACTTGTTTGATACCGGTAGTTGTTCCATAGGTGAAGGTAGAAACCTTCCACAGTTCGTAACTGGCAGTAGTGGCAGTTGAAGTCACAGTCATCTTATCATTCCCGAAGGTTACTTCCGGTAGCGTGCTCAATGCAAACTCTATCCTGCTTCCATCGTTGAATGAAACAAACAGCGACTTGCCATCGGCAGCTTTGGCTGAGATGCAGCTCAGAACTACCCATAAGGATAATGCGATTTTCTTCATATTGGGTTGATGTTTTAATTAAATGAATTGGTTAAAATTAAAAATGTGGCGCAGTTAATATAACTACGCCACAAATTTACGAATTATATTTCACATAAATGCGTTTTTTATGTTAAATATTTCTATCCTATGGGAGGATGGCAATCTTGGTTATATTCTTCATGTCACCCTGGAGGATGATGGCTGTATCACTCCAGCCGTCAGTGATACTGTTTACTGCTTCCATCATGACTGTAGGATACTTGGCAGCGCTGTAGTTCAGTAACGTGAGAACGTGTATACGCAAGAACACTTAATAATAAGCTAAAAAACGTTTGAAATGTGGCAAACTCATTGTGTTTTGTAAGAATGTATAAGAATTTGATAAAAAAGTATCATGTTTTTAGAAAAATGCTTTGTATCTTTGCAACCGTGAATGGGACATTTCACAAGAAAGAATAAACAATTAATTTAAAACTTATTATTTTTTAAAAGCTTATGAAGAAGTTTTTTACTTTAGTGTGTGGTATGATGCTTGCTCTTTCTGCTAGTGCAGCAGAGCAGATTAAGACAACTTTTGGCTCTTGGGGCGAGGGTTGTACAGTAGATGGTAATACGTTGGTCTTTACAGACGCTTGGAAGGGAGCTGGTGTAGGTTTCACAGAAGGAGAGGATGCTGATATGAAATGCACTGACATGTCTGACTATGACTATTTGTGGTTGACATTCAGTGAGACTACCTGTGACTTCGTGTTGAATACACAATATACGACTGAATACAATCATGATGTTAATGCTTCTGCTGTTGCTGGTAGCAAAGTTGTTGGTGTTAAGTTGAATGAGGAATATAGTGACCAGTTTGCACAGTATTACATTCAGTCAAAGGGTGAAGGTAAGATTGTTGTTACAGGTGCTTATGTTGGTACCGAGAAAGAATATCAAGACTTCTTAGCAAGTAACAAGGCTTCTGTTAGTAACGTATCCCTTAAAGGTTGGGGCAAATGGGATCCTGCCATTGAATATACTAATAATGAAGATGGTACTTTGACAATTCAGTTCCCTGATGCTTGGAAGGGTGCCAGCAATTGGTTTGGTGGCAAAGATGCTTCTGACTTCGATTACTTGGTATTGGAAATCGCAGAGCCAGTAGATTTCCAAACTCAGATTTGGATTCAGTATTCTGATAAGACAAATGGTGAAGCCTTTATTGAACCAGGTGAAACATCTGTAAAGCTTGCTTTGGATGAGGCTAAGAAGAGTAATATCAGTCAGATCGCTATCCAGTCAAGTGCGGCTGGTACTATAAAGGTAAAGGCAGTCTATTTCTGCACAAAGGACTACTCTCCTTCAACAAGTATCTCAAATGCGGTAGTTGCTCCAGCAGCTAAGTCTTCTAAGATTTACAACCTTGCAGGTCAGCAGGTGAGCAAGTCTTATAAGGGCGTAGTCATCAAGAACGGCAAGAAGTATGTTCAGTAAATTTGAAATTACAGAAACATTATATTTTAGGTGGGTTGCTTTTGCAATCCACCTATTTTCGTTTTATTTGATAGAGTGTCAATAGTGTGTAAAGCGGTTTTTTGCGACTTTTTTTGCTGTTCTGTTGAATAGTGCTAGTAATGAGCAAAAAAATATCATGTTGTCTCTGCATTTTGTGTTAACTTTGCAAGCGAAAAGCTAATGAAGATAGAATAAGCAAGCAACTTCCTTCTTAAAGCAACGATTATAGACAACAACTAATAGACAACGATTATAATTTTAATAATAACCTTTTATATGAAAAGAATAATAATTGCTTTCTTGGCACTCGTTATGAGCTGCCAGCTTTTCGCCCAGAGCAAATTGACTGGTACCATCCTTGATGGTAGCATGAATAATGAACCTCTGATTGGCGCAAGCGTGATTGTGGAAGGTACAGGTACGGGAGGTGTTTCCGACATGGACGGTAACTTCACCATTACTTTGCCTAAGGGTAAAACCAGAATCAAGGTCTCTAGTGTGGGCATGAAGACCCAGACTATCAATGTGGAAGGTAAATCTCACATTGACATCATCATGCAGGAAGATTCCAAGGTGGTGGATGAGGTCGTTGTGGTTGGTTATGGTACTATGAAGAAGAGTGACCTGAGCGGTGCCTTGAGTTCTCTGAAGGGTGAGGACCTGATGAAGGGCGGTGCCCTTGACTTGGCTCATGGTATGCAGGGTAAGGTTGCTGGTGTGCAGATTAACCAAAGCGATGGTGCTCCTGGCGGTGGTATGAGTATCGTGGTACGTGGTGCCAACTCTTTTTCTACCTCTTCTCAGCCTCTTTACATCGTAGACGGTATTCCTTTTGATACTGGTTCTACTCCTAGCAATGCTGCTACAACCAATGAGCAGAGCGGTAATCCTCTTAGCATGATCAATCCTCATGATATCGAGAATATCGAAATCTTGAAGGACGCCTCTGCCACAGCTATTTACGGTTCTCGTGGTGCCAACGGTGTCATTATCATCACCACTAAGCGTGGTAAGGCTGGTAAGCCAAAGGTTGAGTTCTCTGGCAACTGGGGATTCTCTAAGATTTCCAAGAAGATTGATATGCTCGATCCTGTGACTTATGCTCGCTATCAGAACGAGCAGGTAGTGAACGATCAGTATTATTTAGGTTCGCGTACCACTAATATGCCTTATCCTGGCACCTGGGGCTATCAGTATTATGCTGATGGACATGCTAATTATAATACAGGTAAGTATACCGGTAAACCAGAGGACTATGCTCACCCAGGCTGGTACTATGATGAGTATGGAAACGCTACCCAGATTGACGTGGCAGACTGGCAGGATGAAATCTTCCAGACTGCTTTCCAGCATGATTATAACCTCAGCGTGAGCGGTGGTGATGACAAGGGTTACTATTCTTTCTCAGGCAACTATGCAAAGCAGGATGGTACCATCAAGAACTCTGGCTATGAGCGTTATGCTCTCCGTGCCAACATCGCTCGCCACATCTACAGTTGGTTGGAGATTGGTACAAACCAGAGCTTTACCAACAGTACAACCAACTTTGCCAATACTTTGAGTTACAATACGGGTGTTGTGCGTTCTGCTTTGTTGTTCCCTCCAACTTATGGTCCTAACACTGATACTACTCAGATGGATGACCTCAACTGGTTGGCAGCCAATCCTTCTGCCTATGTAAATAGTGCCAAGGATGAGTTGCATAGCATCAACTACTTCAGTAGCTCTTTTGCAGAGATCAAGTTGTTCCCATTCTTGAAGTTCCGTCAGAACTTGGGACTCTCTTACAATGATTCTCATCGTGGCAGCTACTACGACCGTCATACTCAGGAGGGTAAGGCTCCAACCAATGGTAAGGCCAGCCGTGCTACCAATATCTGGAAGAGTTTGACAGCTGAGTCTTTGTTGACATTCGATTATACTTTGGCAAAGGTTCATAAGTTTAATGCCGTTGCAGGTTTCACCGTAGAGAGTGCTTCTTGGGACAATACTTCAATCTTGGCATCCAACTTCCCTGATGACTTGACCAAGGACAATGACTTGAGCCGTGCTCTCGACAAGGCTACACTTGCCAGCGACAAGGGTACACAGCGCTTGGCTTCATTCTTGGGCCGTATTAATTATACCTTGATGGACAAGTACCTCTTCACAGCCAGTGTACGTACAGATGGTTCATCTAAGTTTACTGACAAGAACAAGTGGGCTACCTTCCTTTCTGGTGCCTTTGCTTGGCGTGCTTCTGAGGAGAAGTTCATCAAGGACTTGAATATCTTCTCTAACTTGAAGTTCCGTCTCTCTTATGGTGAGACTGGTAATCAGGGTATTGGTTCATATCGTACCTTGCCGCAGCTTGGTGTAGCCAACTATCCATTTAACGGTAGCATACAGAGTGGTTCTGCCATGGTTTCTTGGCGTGGTCCTGTAGATGCTGATATCAAGTGGGAGACTACATCCCAGTATAACCTCGGTGTAGATTTCGGATGGTTCAACAACCGTTTGACATTCACCGCGGATTACTATTATAAGAAGACTCGCGACTTGTTGCAGGAGGTAAAGATTCCTTCTTCTACAGGTTTCTCCAACAAGCTGACCAACTCTGGTAATGTAACCAACAAGGGTCTTGAGTTGACATTGGGTATTACTCCTATTGACAGCCACGACTGGCATTGGAACATCAACGCCAACATGGCATTCAACAAGAATGAGATTGGCGGTTTGAATGGTGACCAGTATGCCAATACCTTGTGGGATGGCGCAGACAACGTGTTTATCCAGCGCAATGGTTGCCCTATCGGTGCCATTTATGGTTATGTAGAGGAAGGCTTCTATAACAATGAGGCTGCCGTACGTGCAGATCCTCAGTACACATTTGCCAGCGATGCCATGGTGAAGTCAAAGATTGGTGAAATCCGTTATCTTGACCTTACTGGTGAAGGCAAGATCACAGAGGCAGACCGTACTATCATTGGTGATACCAACCCTGATTGCACATGGGGTTTGACCAACAACTTGACATGGAAGGACCTTACACTTAGCTTCATGATCCAGGGCTCTCATGGCAACGACATCTTCAATGGTAACTTGCAGGATGTAAAGTTGGGTAACATCGGTAACATCCCGGTAGATGCATACAACTCTCGTTGGCAGGCTGATAGCTACGAGAATGCTAAGTGGCCTAAGGCTTCTTCTGGCTATGAGCGTAACTTCCTGGTAAGTAATCGCTATGTAGAGGATGGTAGCTACATCAAACTCAAGAACATCAGTCTCACTTACAATTGGAATCATCCATTCAAGAGTGTAGGTTTGGAGCGCTTGCAGTTCACATTCACAGCAACCAACGTATTTACCATCACTGACTATAGCTGGTACGATCCAGACGTGAACGCATTCGGTAGCGATTCATCTCGTCGTGGCGTGGATATCTACTCATATCCATCGGCTCGCACCTTCTCATTCGGTGTTAATGCTACATTCTAATAGATACACATATATATAAAGATAGAATAATTATGAGAATAAATAAATATATATTGTCAGCTTGTTTGCTGGGTTGTGGAGCGATGGTTACCACTTCCTGCAACGATTTTTTGACAGAAAAGCCAGAGAGCATGATTGGTCCCGACAATGTCGGTGATTCCAAGGAGGCTGTTGATACTTGGGTGACCGGTGTCTATAGCAACTGGCTCAATGATATGTTCTGCTGGGGTGAGTTCCCTAAGGTGTTGGAGCTTGATGCCGACTACATCTCTGGTTCAGACTGGTTGTTTGGTTCCATGGGTGCAGGTAACTTCCAGGCAGAATCAGCCCTCGAAAAGATGTGGAAGGGTCCTTATAACTTGATTAATGATGCCAACATTGCCATTCGTTATATCTCAGCCATGAGTAATGTGGATGAGGATTATAAGAACAATGCCATCGGCGAGTGCTACTTTCAGAAGGCATTTGCTTACTTCCTCTTGGTCCGTGCATACGGTCCTATCCCTTATATGGCTGAGGATGTAAGTGCCAGCGGTGAGTTTATGCACAGCCGTCGTCCTGTGAAGGAAATCTATGGTCATATTACCGATTTGCTGACCAAGGCTTCAGAACTGATGTATCATCGTGACAACAGCAAGTATCAGGAGGGACATGTTAGTGCAGGTTCAGCTGCGGGTTTGCTTGCCAAGGTTTATGCTACGATGGCTTCTGCTGCCATGCCAGCAGGTACTGAGGTGAATGTTCGTACAGGTGAGCCTTTCCGTACCGTTACAGTAAATGGTAAGGAATACAAGCTCTATCGTACTCCTGCTACAGAGACTTTCAGGAAGGAAGTGGTTGATGGCTATCAGGATATGGATCCACACGAGCTTTATACCGAGGCTGCCAAGTGGGCAAAGAAGGTAATAGATGGTAAGTTTGGTCCTTATGAGTTGACTAAGTATGAGAACCTCTGGTCTCGCAATCATCGAGGCGATTCAGAGATGATGTGGGGTGTCCGCTCTGCAGTTTCTTCTGCTTCTGACAACTATCGCACCAATATCCACACCAATTATTCTGGTTACAAGGAGAATGCTGGCAGCGAGTTCCTGACCTCTGGTGGTTGGATGGGATGTACCAATGCTTGGTATCAGTTGTTTGATGACCAAGATTTGCGCATCTTGAAGGGTGTTCGCCACACATGGAGATATTACTATCAGAGAGAATATAATGGCAGCTTCTACTATCCTCAGTCTTGGTGCGAGAAGATTACAGGTTTTGATGTATATGGTAATTATGTGCATGAGCCAGAAGCTCAGTACAAATCTACAGGATATTCTTACCAGTACAACCAGTCCAGTGAGTGCTTGGCCTTCACTACCAAGTATGATGATTGTGAGAACGATGCTTTGGAGTATCCAGACAGCTATTGGCCATTCTTGCGTTATGCGGATGTCCTTTTGATTTATGCTGAGGCAGAGACCGAGTTGGGGCAGTTGCAAGAGGCTATGAAGTATTTGAATATGGTCCGTCAGCGTTCAGGTGCTACCTTGATGACTGTAGTTTCCAGTCAGACAGGTTTGCGCAGCAGCATCCTGGAGGAGCGTGCCAAGGAGTTTGCCTGTGAGGGTGACCGCCGCTGGGATTTGATTCGTTGGGGTATTTACCTTCAGGCTATGAATGCTATTGGTGGTCGTGACGAGGCAAACATCAACAAGGCTCGTACTGAGCGCAATTTGCTGTATCCTATTCCAGCTGATGAGATTAATGTTAACGATAGCATTTCAAGTAATAATCCAGGCTGGAACTAATGTATAACTCTTTAATGAGAATAACAATGAAAATGAACATTAAAAATATAGGTTTCTCTGCCATGGCACTTTTGGCGTTGGCTTCTTGCAGCGACGTGGTAGATTACTCAGTGCCTGATAGAACAAGTAATCATGGCGCACCTGTTATCAGCAATATTTATGATGTAAAGGATACTGGCTTTGTTGCTCCTCTCTCTGGTGGTGCCCTGAATCAGATGATTCACATTAAGGGTCAGAATTTGGCACAGGTTAAGAAGATTCGCTTCAATGATGTAGATGTGGATGTGCGCCAGGTTTATGCTACGACAACTGATGCATTGGTTAAGATTCCACGCGTTATCCCTGCAGTTCAGAACGACGAACTCGTTTATGTTACTAATGAGGATTCTGTGAAGATGACTTTCCCTGTTGCAATTCCTAGTGTAAGCATTGAGGGATTGAAGAACGAGTTCGCTCTTCAGGGCAACCAAGTTCAGCTCAATTGCGACTATATGGATCTCTATGGATTCAATGATACCACAGAGACTAGCCCTGCAACTGTTTATATCGAGAATGTGGAGGCTGGTTATAAGCAGGTGCTTCATTGCGACTCTTGTTCTGAGGATTTTACAAGTATTGTGATTCCTGAGGATTGCCCAGACAATTCCCTTATCCACTTTGCTTGGCATGAGATTTCTGGCGACAAGACTGCTACCATTCCTTATCGTATGACGAATGACTTGATGTTTGATTTCGCTAGTGGCGACTTAGGTTGCTGGAATGACTGGGGCAAGGGACTTATTACGGATGGTACCAATAGTGGCGACCCGGCATCTTTGGGTTATAGCTATTTACGTATCAAGGGTTCTTTTGATGCTTGGTCATGGAACAGTACTGGCTTTGGTTGCAACTGGCGTTGGCTTGATGCATCTGCTCATCCAGAGAACTATGTGCTGAAGTTTGAGGTTTGCACCAACTCATCTAATCCATTCAATAACTATGGTGACAATGGTGCCAGCGGTAGCAAGAACGGTGGTTACAACTTCACTCTCCAGGCAGGAGGTAATGGCCGTTGCCAGTTCGACCCTGTTTCTATGGGCATTAGCAATACTTATGGTCATTGGATTACCGTTTCTTTGCCTCTTACTGATGTTCTCCAGGGAGGTAGCTTGCCTACAGAGCCAGACCAGTGGATGGCTCTTGAGATGGTGTTGCAGCCAAATACAGCGGATGCCTGGAATGTGGACCATAGCTTCGGTCAGTTCCGTATTGAACCAAAACAATATTAAAGATTATTAGATTATGAAGAAGATATTTTTCATGTTTGCAGCCATGTTGGCTTCTGCCGCATTCGTTGCATGCTCCGACAATGATACCGATTATTTGCCAGCTCGTCAGTATACTGACCAGACTACACCTTCGGTAGTGTCGGTATCTCCTGAGGATGGCGTTTCAGAGCTTGACACTTTTGTCAATGTGGTCATCACATACGACGAGCCTGTCTTTGCTGCGCCTAATACCTCTATTCGTGTATATACAGACGATTCTACTTATTATTATGTGGATGATACACTCTCTTATACAGAGGGTAACCAGCTTATCATTCCTTTGCATGCCAAGGCTGCGCAGAACTATAAGATTCAGGTGATGAAGCCAACCGTACGTGACAGCTCGTATAACTTTGCTTCTGACTATACTTTTAGTTTCTCAACCCGTGCTTACAACACTTGGGAGGCTGATTTGTTCAATATTGCTCCTGCATTGGTGAATGCTGATGCTACTGAGCCAACCAAGAAACTTTATCAGTACCTGGTAGAAAACTTCGGCAAGAAGGTTATCACTGGAGCAGTAGCCAATGTGAACTGGAACACTGAGAATGCTGAGAAGATGCATGAGATGACAGGTAAATATCCTGCGCTCAACTGCTTCGACTTCATCCACTTCAACAACAGTAAGCCTCTTGGCAATGCCAACTGGATTGACTACACCAACACAAGTGTCGTTGAGGATTGGTACAACAATGGCGGTATCGTGGAGTGTATGTGGCACTGGAATGTTCCTGCATCAAAGGATCAGCTTGATGACATTAGCTCTTATACTTGTTCTGCTGACAAGACCACATTCTCTGCCAAGAATGCGACACGTAATAACACTTGGGAGAACGAGCGAGTGAAGCGTGACCTTAATGTTATTGCCGATTATCTCTTGGCTCTTCAGGAGAAGGGTATCCCTGTTATTTGGCGTCCTCTCCATGAGGCTCGTGGTAACTATGGCAAGTGGGGCGATGAAGGTAAAGCTTGGTTCTGGTGGGGTAATAGTGGCCCTGCTCAGTTCAAGAAACTCTGGAAATTGATGTATGAAACATTCAAGGAAAAAGGTGTCAACAACTTGATTTGGGTTTGGACTTCTGATGGTTTCTATCAGGATGAAAAGGACAAGACGGTAACCAATGATGCTTCATGGTATCCAGGTGACGAATATGTTGATATCATCGCTCGTGATTACTATAGCAAAGCTTTCAATACTCCTTATCATTCTTCTTTGGCTCAGGAGTATAATGAGCTTCGCAAGATTACTGGCGGTAAAAAGTTGATCACTCTCGGAGAGTGTGATGCCATTCCTTCTTTGGAGAATATGTTCTCTGATGGTGCTATGTGGAGTTGGGTAATGCCTTGGTATGGTCAGGATGCTGATGGTGTCGACTATATCAACAGTGTTTACAACACTTCAACCTTCATGAATAATTTCTTCAATAACAAAAACATCATCACTCGTGATCAGGTTCCTAGTTTCAAGGAATAAAATGGAATAACTGCAATAAGAAAAGGGAATCTCTTTCGAGAAGCAGTGTGATATATTTAGATTTGGGGTGGAAAGTCGAAATTGGCATTTCGATTTTCCACCTTTTTTTGTGTTTTGCAAAGAAAGTATAAGCAATTAGCAAAATAGTACAAAGATATTTCTGATTTTTGCTTTATCTTTGCAACCGAATAACAAAGATAGATAACTAACATGTCTAACCTGGCATTTCTTTGCCAATCATTTTAACAACAAACAACAACAATGAAGGATTTTAGGTTAATAATTATAGGTATCCTCTTCTGTGTGCTTGGCTCCTTGAGCGTTAGCGCACAGATAAGAGGCTACAACATCGTAGTGAGCGTGACTCCTGACCATCAGGACTGGAACTACAAAGTGGGTGAGAAAGCCAACTTCGTGGTGAATGTGCGCAAGTCAGGCACATTGCTCGACAATGTAAAGGTAGATTTCGAGGCTGGTCCTGTGATGTATCCAGACGTGAAGAAAAGTATCACCCTAAAGGATGGAACGATGAAATGGAGCGGTGCTATGAAGACTCCAGGCTTCTATCGCTTGAAAGTGATTGCTCATGTGGGAGGTAAGGACTATGAGGGACTTTGTACTGCATCCTTCTCTCCGGAGAAAATCAAACCTTTCGCTCAAGAACCTAAAGATTTCGATGCTTTCTGGCAGAAAGCCTTGAGCGAGGCTCGTCAGACCGGATTGAATCCTACCAAACGACTTCTCCCTGAACGTAGCACACAGGATGTGAACGTATATGAAATCAGCTATAACAACAACCGTTGGGGCTCCAAGATGTATGGTATCTTGAGCATTCCTGTGAAGCCAGGCAAATATCCTGCTTTGCTCCGTGTGCCCGGTGCTGGCGTTCGCCCTTACTATGGCGATAACTATACTGCTGCAGGCAAGTGCATCGTGCTGGAAATTGGTGTACACGGCGTACCCGTGACGATGGAGCAAAAGATTTATGATGACCTTGCCAATGGTGCTTTGCAAGGCTATTGGAACACCAACTTGGACGACCCGGATCGCAATGCCTACAAGCGTATTGTGACAGGTGCCGTACGTGGTGTTGATATGATTGCTTCCCTTGACGAGTGGGATGGCAAAACCCTCGGTGTGACTGGTGCTTCACAAGGTGGTTTCCTCTCGCTCGCAGTGGCAGCCCTCGATAAGCGTGTCACTTTCCTTGGTGCTATCCACGATGCCATGTGTGACTATGAGGCTGAGCTTCATGGAGTTGCAGGCGGTTGGCCTCACTACTTCTACAAGGCTGAGGGTAAGCTTGGCTTGGCTGAAAAGGAAGTGAAACTCACGGAGGTGGAGAAGGCTCGTGTGGCTAGCGCTCGTTATTATGATGGGGTCAACTTCGCTCGTCGCATCACTGTTCCGGCTTGGTTTAGCTTCGGTTACAATGACGAGGTGGTTCCTCCAACTTCTGCTTATGGACTCTATAATACTATTCAGGCTCCAAAGTCGTTGAGCGTTTATCAGATGACGGGTCATTACTGGTATCAGGAGCAGTATGATGAGTGGCAAGACTTCTTGACCAAGCAGTTGATGAAATAGAATATTTACTAAACTTCAATATATACAATATGACAATCAAAAGAATGTTGATGGGGGCTTTCTGTTGCCTCGCTTTGCAAGGAGCGTATGCTCAGTGTTGTTCTCCAGCGAAACAGTTGATGAAGCGCTTGAGCGTTTTGCAAGAGAAGGGTATCATGCTCGGACACCAGGACGATCCTGTGTATGGCACTACTTGGAAATGGGACGAGGGAAAGAGTGACGTGCTCTTGACCGTAGGTGATTATCCTGCCATCATGGGTTTCGACTTGGGTAAGCTCGAACTGGATAGCAAGGAGAATCTTGACGGCGTGCCTTTCGATCGAATGCGCCAAGAGATCATCGCTCAGCATCAGCGTGGTGGCATCGTCACCTTGAGTTGGCATCCTTGGAATCCGGTGACTGGCGAGAATGCTTGGGATCCTAAGGGCGATGCGGTCAAGGCGGTGCTCGAAGGCGGTGCTCAACAACAGAAGTTTGAGTCTTGGCTCGGCAAGGTGGCTCAGTTCATCAATTCTTTGAAGACTGCCGATGGTAAGAAAGTACCAGTGATATTTCGACCATGGCACGAGATGAACGGCGGATGGTTCTGGTGGGGTGCCAATAGTTGCACTGCATACCAGTATAATATGCTGTATATCAAGACTTATGTTACTTTGATGAAGGCTGGCTGCAACAACATCGTTTGGGCGTGGTCACCTAATTTGAGTGACAAGAAAACCGTGGAAGCTTTCTTGGAGCGTTATCCAGGAGGTGACTTCGTTGACCTCATCGGCGTTGACATCTATGAGTTTGACAATGATGACGCCAACTATCAGAAGAACTTGCAAGAGACCTTGGATGTGATGAAGCTCGCTTCGGAGAAGGTGGGCAAGATGGCAGCCTTGACAGAGACTGGTTGTCGTGGCATCTCTCAGAAGAAAGATTGGTTTACCAAGGCACTTTGGCCTGTGCTCCAGAACTATCAGCTCAGCTATGTGCTCTTCTGGCGCAATGCTTGGGACAAGCCTGCAGAGGAAGCTTACCTGCCTGGCGTGAAGGATGGAGCTATCGTCAAGGACTTCAAGAAGTTCTATAAGGAGCCAAAGGTGCTTTTCGCCAAGGACATCGAGGCAGTGAAGCCTTGTTGCAAGAAAGCGGAAGGAAAATCTTGCTGCAAGAAGGACTAATTCTTAAAACATCATAATAGTATGAATCATAATAAAATAATTAGTATATGACAACGTTTCAAGACAAAGTAAAGGCATTGCGTGCTCATCACGAGGAGTTGTTGAGCCGCAAGAACGAACCTGTAGAGTGGGGCAACGGCATCTACGAGAAGTACAAGAACCCTATTTTGACAGCAGAGCATACTCCTTTGGAGTGGCGTTACGACTTCGATGAGAAGAGTAATCCATACTTGATGCAGCGCATCATGATGAATGCTACGCTCAACTCTGGTGCCATCAAGTGGAATGGCAAGTATCTGCTCGTGGTACGTGTGGAGGGAGCCGACCGCAAGAGTTTCTTCGCTGTGGCTGAGAGTCCTAACGGTATCGACAACTTCCGTTTCTGGGATGAGCCTATCACTATGCCTGAGGATATCGTGCCTGCTACCAATATCTATGATATGCGCTTGACTGCCCACGAGGATGGTTACATCTATGGCGTTTTCTGTGCGGAGCGTCACGACGATAGCCAGCCTGGCGACCTCAGCGCTGCCACTGCTACAGCAGCTATCGCTCGTACCAAGGACTTGGTCAACTGGGAGCGTCTTCCTGACTTGAAGACAAAGAGCCAGCAGCGCAACGTGGTATTGCATCCAGAGTTTGTGGATGGCAAGTATGCCTTCTACACTCGCCCACAGGATGGTTTTATTGATACAGGCTCTGGCGGCGGTATCGGTTGGGCACTCGTTGACGACATCACCCACGCTGAGATTACAGAGGAGAAGATTATCAATGCCCGTCATTATCATACCATCCAGGAGGTAAAGAACGGTGAGGGCCCTCATCCTATCAAGACCGCCAAGGGATGGTTGCACTTGGCACATGGTGTACGTGGTTGCGCCAGCGGTCTCCGCTACGTGCTCTATATGTACATGACTTCCCTTGAAGATCCTACCAAGGTGATCGCTGAGCCAGGTGGTTACTTGCTTGTACCTGAGGGTGGCGAGTATATCGGCGATGTAATGAACGTAGTTTTCGCCAATGGTTGGATAGCTGACGAGGATGGCAAGGTGTTCATCTACTATGCTTCCTCTGATACTCGTATGCATGTGGCTACATCTACCATCGACAAGTTGGTGGACTACTGCATGAATACTCCAGCAGATGGTTATCGCACTGCCTTGAGCGTGGAGACCATCAAGGCATTGGTAGCCAAAAACAAGAAGACTTTGGGCAAGTAATGTTTTCGTGTATAAGTGTAAAAGATGATTAGTTATATACCTCCATGCGGGAGGAAAGGTTAGTCGTCTTTAGGGAAAAGATATTCGGGATACCTTCTTTCTCGCTTCTTCGGGAGTGAGGAAGAAGGTTCTTTTGCGTATGCCCATCGGTGGCATGGATAGAAATGATAAAATAATAAATGATAAATAATAAATAGTAGATAAATGGCAAGTTTAAAAGAAAAAATAGCGTATGCTATGGGTGATGCCGCTGCGGGTGGCATTGTATGGAAGGTGATGTCTATCGCTTTTCCACTGTTTTTTACCAATGTGTTCGGTCTCTCTTTTGCCGACGCTGCGGTTCTGATGTTGATAGCACGTATGTTTGATGTGGTTACCGACCCATTGATGGGTAGCTTGGCAGACCGTACCCAATCACGTTTCGGTACGTATCGTCCATGGCTTATCTTTGGCGCTATTCCTTTTGGATTGATTTTCGCCTTGTTGCTTTATACGCCAGACTTCGGACCTGTGGGCAAGCGCATCTACGCTTATACCTTGTATCTCCTGATGATGGCTGTCTATACGATGGTGAATGTGCCATACGGTTCGCTCCTGGGTGTGATGACCGAGGATGACGACGAGAAGAACCAATTCTCATCTTTCCGTATGGTAGGTGCTTATGCCATGGGTTTCATCACCTTGCTTTCTTTCCCTTATCTCCAGAAGTTTGTAGGGGGCACGGATGCGCATCAGTATGCTGTGATAGGTGCCGTGCTCGGTATCATCGCTGCTGTGATGACCTTGGCTTGTGGACTCTTGACCAAGGAGCGTCTGCAACCTAAGCGTGCGGAGAAGTTCTCCTTCCACCAGTTTGTCGATCTCGTTCACAACAAGGCTTGGCTCTATATGACTGCTATCGCCGTATGCACCAACTTCTTCAATGGTTTCCGCTATGCCGTAGCTGGTTATATGTTTGAGTACTGCTTGCATGGCAACGTCACTGTCGAGGGCTTGATTATCAACTATACCGTTTTTATGGCTTTCGGTGAGGTTACTTGTATGATTTTTGGTGGTGTTTCTCCTTGGTTCACTCGCAAGGTGGGTAGCAAGCGCATGGCTTTCTTCTGGGCTTCAGCACTTTGCTTTGTCCTCTCCGTCCTCTTCTTCTTCATTCCGATGAGTCCTGACTATATCTGGGTGATGATCGGTTTGGTGATTCTTACTTCCATCGGCATCGGCATCTACTCTCCTTTGATGTGGTCTATGTATGCCGATGTAGCCGACTACCATACTGAGGAGTTTGGCACTTCCGCTACTGGTTTGATTTTCTCTTCTGGTACGATGTCACAGAAATTTGGTACAGCCATTTCTGGTTCTCTCATCGCCCTCTTGTTGGGTTGGGCGGGAGCTAATATGATTACGGATGCGATGGGCAACACGATGATAGATCCAGCCTCTGTCACCGACTCTGTGCTAACGATGGTATGGTCATTGTTCTCCTTGTTCCCAGCCGTCATCGCCTTGTTGCTGATGGTGCTCACTTGGTTGTTCCCTATCAAAAAATAACTTTCAACTAAATACCGCTATGGATAATTTGAAACAAGCAATGAGGGATGTGCTAGAGAAGAACATCCTCAATTATTGGATAGACCGTGTGACCGACCATGAGAATGGTGGTTACTATGGTCGTGTGGATGGCAGAGAGCAGGTGCACCCTGAGGCAGAAAAGGGAGCCATCATGAATGCTCGCATCTTGTGGGCATTCTCGGCTGCCTATCGTGTCTTGGGTAACAAGGAATACCTTGAGGCAGCCACAAGAGCAAAGAACTACGTGCGTGATTATTTCTGGGACAAGGAACAGGGTGGTGTCTTCTGGAGTGTGGATTACAAGGGCAATCCTTTGGACACCAAGAAGCAGACCTACGCCATCGGATTCACCATCTATGGCATGTCGGAGTATGCTCGTGCCACCGGTGACAAGGAGGCACTTGATATAGCCATCTCTCTGTATCACGACATCGAGAGCCATACTTTCGACAGCAAGAACAATGGATATATCGAGGCGTTGACGCGTGACTGGCAACCGATCGCTGATATGCGACTGAGCGACAAGGACGAGAATGGCAGCCGTACGATGAATACGCACTTGCATATCATCGAGCCTTACACCAATCTCTATCGTGTGTGGAAGACTCCGGAACTGGAGAAGAGCATTCGCAACTTGCTCGACATCTTCACAGATAAACTCTTGAACAAGCAGACTTACCATCTCGACCTCTTCTTCAATGACGAGTGGGAGGGCAAGCGCAATATCGAGAGTTTCGGTCACGACATCGAGGCTTCCTGGTTGCTCCACGAGACAGCTCTGGTCTTGGGCGACAAACAGGTGCTTCAGAAGATAGAGAAGATCATTCGTCGTATCGCTGATGCCGCTGACGAAGGATTGCGCCCAGATGGCAGTATGGTATATGAACACTGGAAAGATGATGACAAGTACGACTTACAGCGCCAGTGGTGGGTGCAGTGTGAGAATATCATCGGACATATCGACCTCTACCAGTATTTCCGTACGGAGGAGTCTCTGGAGGTTGCCATCCAGTGCTGGAACTATGTGGCTAAGCATCTCTTGGATGCCAAGAATGGAGAGTGGCACTGGGCTGTGCTCGAAGATGGTAGTCTGAATCTTGATGATGACAAGGCTGGTTTCTGGAAGTGTCCTTACCACAACAGCCGTATGTGTTTGGAACTCATAGAAAGAGAGTACTGATAAAAAAAATAAATCGGGACTTTTTTGCAATATCCTCCTTAGGTCTTTGCAAAAAAAGTCCCGATATTTTTATAAAAATGTCCCGAGGTTTTTGGAAAAATGTCCCGAGGTTTTTATTTCTCCCTAGTCGAATGGCAAAGCCATTCTTACGGTGTCGTCTTCCCACGTGCCGTTTTTCTTGGCTAGGGCGATGGCTTTATATTTCTCTTGGTGTGCCTCGGCTTTGGCGGCAGCTTTCTCGGCGGCAGCCTTGGCCTCAGGGTTTTCTGCTATCATCTCAGGGGTGAGTCGCCATGTGCCTGCGATACGAACCAAGTCCTTGATGACCTCGCCGCCACAAATCAGTCCGGCGGCAGCTGGTACGAAGGCGTTGCTGGCAGGAATGTCACGGCGGTCGGTGCACTTGCGCATATCCTTGTTAGGGCAGATGCAGTGGAAACTACAACTGATATTAGGGTCGTCGATAGGGCGCAAAGGCTCCTCCTCGCTATATACCACCTTGAGCTTATGGATGTTCATCTTGCGCAATTTCTTGCGGATGACCTTGGCGAGTGGATCCATCTTCGTCTTGTTGATGTCGGTGACTTGAAAGGCGGTGGCATCCATCTTGTTGGCTGCTCCCATACAACTGATGATAGGCACTTTCAGGTCGTGGCATCGCTTGATGAGGTCGAGTTTTGCCTTGACGGTGTCAATGCAATCCACTACATAGTCGAATTGAGAAATGTCGATGGCATCGGCAGTCTCTGGGAGGTAAAACATTTGGTATTTATGAACGATACAGCGGCGATTGATGTCATGTACACGTTCCTCGCATACATCTACTTTATGCTTTCCTACGGTGCTGAGGGTAGCGATAACCTGGCGGTTGACATTGGTAAGGCATACACGGTCGTCGTCGATGATGTCCAGCTCGCCGACACCACTACGTGCCAACGCCTCGACCACATAACCTCCCACGCCACCTACGCCGAATACGGCGACACGGCTTCCCATGAGCGTATCAACGGCTGCTTTACCCATCAATAATTGGGTGCGCGAAAACTGATTTTGCATTGTCTGTTGATTCTCTGTTTTTGTTGAATGTTCAATTTGACTGCAAAGTTACACCAAAATGGACAATAATCAAAAAGTTTTTTGAGTTTTTTGAAGATGAATCTATGGGATAATTGGGCAAAATACACTTCAAGCTGTTAAATAGACTTAATTGGGGGGGGTAAATTGCAAGAAAATTTGCAAGGAATGAATATTTATGCTACTTTTGCAAGTGCAATAACTAATCATCATAGATTAATCTGTCATTTGAATGGAAAAAGAATTTATAGATTATTGGAATACGCATCAAAAGCATTTGATATTGAATGCTCCGGAGGGATTACGAAAAGTGTATTTTGACTCCAACCGACTGGATACGCCTATCGATTGGATTTGTTTTCTCATTCCTATTGCTGTGGGTATTCTTCTCCAAACTTTTATGGGAATAGCTAGCACAATCGTCTCAATGGGAATCACGATTGTGGTCGTGGTCTTGCTGTATGCTCTGATGCAGATGGTGAAGCCATACTTGTCGCAGAAAAAATCTGAGGCAGAGGCAGTTGAGGAAATTAAGATGTATTATTATGAGCGTTACAAGAAGACGCACAGTTTGGAAAAACTGGAACCATGGCGTGACTAGTCAACCATGGTCCAATTAGACGTTGTTTGGGCTAGACTATCATAAAGTCGCCCATGATGTCGTCTGAGATGTATATACCTTTCTGGCTCAGCTTCAAATGTAGGGATGAAGGTGAGCCTTTTTTGTATTCTAATACCATGAGTCCTCTTTCTATCTTGGGTTTTGCCTCATTGAGCAGTCTTGTTGCCAATTCCTCGCCAAACTCATTTCTCATTTTTTGCATATTTATTCCATCGCTTGTTCTCAGGGCTGTCGTGATCATGTCGTTGTAGCGAGTGTAGAGGTCGAGAGTCTCTTTCTCTGATGGGAGATTGCCCGATTGGATCTCGTGGATGTATGTTTGGAGGTTGTCGATGTTCCAGCTCCTGGTGATGTCCCATGTTCCATCTTCTTTCTGAAGTCGTCGGTAGGAGTGGGCTGCTGCGCCCAGACCGATGTAAGGGATTTCGTGCCAGTAACTGCTGTTGTGACGTGAGCGATAGCCGGGGCGGGCGAAGTTGCTAATCTCGTAATGCTCGAATCCTGTTTGGGTGAGCTTCTCTACGAGTCGCTCATACATCTTTAGGCTCACTTCCTCGTCGATTTCGCTGATCTTTCCTTCCTCTAGCATCCTATAGAGTGGCGTGCCTTCTTCATACATCAGACTGTATGCCGAGATATGCTCCACGCCTAGCGATAAGGCGGTGTCGATGTCTTTCTCCCAGTTTTCGAGGGGCTCGGAAGGGAAGCCAAACATCAGGTCGATACTGATGTTGTGGATGCCGATGGCACGTAGGCGCTCGATGGCTAGAGGTACTTGCTGGGAGCGATGACGCCTATGCAGAAAGGCAAGTCTTTCGTCGGAGAATGTCTGTGCGCCCATACTGACCCGGTTGATGGGCAGCTCTCGGATGGTATCGCAGAACGCTGGCGTGACATCGTCTGGGTTGCATTCCATGGTCACCTCCATGTCATCCATCAGGGTGTAGTTCTCCTGGATATGCTTGAAGATTTGGCGCAAGTGCCCGCCATGGAGCATGCTCGGTGTGCCACCACCTAGGTAGATGGTGCTCAGCGCTACTTTCTCGCCATCGTATTCTTGTTGGCGTCGGATAGCCATCTCTTGGCAGAGAGCATCCACGTAGGTGTCCCTCATCTTGAGGGATGTGGTGCTGTAGAAGCCGCAGTAGATGCAACGGCTCTCGCAGAAGGGGATGTGTATGTATAGTCCAGTCATTTTCTCTTTGCTTGTAACTCCAAATATCAAACCCGGCTCTTCCCTATATATAATAAGGTGTAAGGGTGAAAAGAGTCTTTAATAAGGTGCAAAATTACTAATATGTTTTAAAAGAAGTGCATTTTTTGGCGTGAAATTTTGCTTATCTCAGAAAAAATGCCTAACTTAGAGGCTGAAATAGAAAAAAGGGACGTTGTCCCTCCTTTCCTTATTGACTTATTGACATAAATGTATAACCCTTAAAATCTATAAGCGTCATGAGAGTTTATAAGACTAACGAGATTAAAAACATTGCGCTGCTGGGCAGTGCGGGTAGCGGCAAGACTACACTTGCCGAAAGTATGTTGTTTGAAGCAGGCGTCATCAAACGTAGAGGCTCTGTAGAAGCGAAGAATACGGTGAGCGACTACTTCCCTGTTGAGTTGGAATACGGCTACTCGGTATTCCCTACTGTTTTTCATGTAGAGTGGAACAACAAGAAGCTTAATATCATCGATTGCCCAGGTAGTGATGACTTCGTGGGTGGTGCCATCACGTCTATGAACGTGACCGATCAGGCTGTCATCCTCATCAACGGACAGTATGGTCCTGAGGTAGGTACACAGAACAACTTCCGTTACACCGAGAAGTTGGGCAAGCCTGTCATCTTCTTGGTCAACCAGTTGGATTCCGACAAATGTGACTTCGACAATATCATTGCCAGCATGAAGGAGATTTATGGTCCTAAGTGCGTACAGATTCAATATCCTTTAGAGACAGGTCCTGGTTTCAATTCTCTCATTGACGTACTTCTGATGAAGAAATATTCTTGGAAGCCAGAGGGCGGCGCTCCTATCATCGAGGAAATTCCTGAGGAGGAGATGGACAAGGCGATGGAATTGCACAAGACTCTTGTCGAGGCTGCTGCCGAGAACGACGAGGGATTGATGGAAAAGTTCTTCGAGAGCGAGAGCTTGACAGAGGATGAAATGCGTGAGGGTATCCGCAAGGGATTGGTAACTCGTAGCATCTTCCCTGTATTCTGTGTTTGCGCAGGTAAGTCGATGGGCGTTCGCCGCTTGATGGAGTTCTTGGGCAATGTGGTTCCTTTCGTTGACGATATGCCTAAGTTACACAATACTCGTGGTGAGGAAATTGCTCCTGACAGCAATGGCCCTGAGAGCGTTTACTTCTTCAAGACGGGTATGGAACCTCACATCGGCGAGGTAAGTTACTTCAAGGTGATGAGCGGTTGCGTCAAGCCGGGTGACGACTTGACTAATGCCGACCGTGGTAGCAAGGAGCGCATCGGACAGATTTATGCTTGCGCTGGTGCCAACCGTGTGGCTGTCGAGCAGTTGAATGCTGGTGACATCGGTTGTACCGTGAAGTTGAAGGACGTGAAGACGGGCAATACCTTGAATGGCAAGGATGCTGAGTGGCGTTTCGACTTCATCAAATATCCTAACCCTAAGTACTCTCGTGCTATCAAGGCTGTCAATGCCCAGGATACTGAGAAGTTGATGGCTGCTCTCTTGAAGATGCGTCAGGAAGACCCTACATGGATCGTGGAGCAGAGCAAGGAGTTGCGCCAGGTGATTGTACGTGGTCAGGGTGAGTTCCATCTTCGTACCTTGAAGTGGCGTTTGGAGAACAACGAGAAACTCAATGTCGTATTCGAGGAGCCTCGCATCCCATATCGTGAGACTATTACCAAGAAGGCTCGTGCTGAGTATCGTCATAAGAAACAGAGTGGTGGCGCCGGACAGTTTGGTGAGGTCCATCTCATCGTTGAGCCATACGCAGAGGGTATGCCTGATCCAACTTCATTCACTTTCAATGGTCAGGAGTTCAAGATGAACATCAAGAGCCGTGAGGAAGTTGACTTGGAGTGGGGTGGTAAGTTGGTATTCCTCAACTCTGTGGTGGGTGGTGCCATCGACGCTCGATTCATGCCTGCTATCTTGAAGGGTATCATGGATTGTATGGAGCATGGTCCTTTGACAGGTAGTTATGCTCGTGACGTGCGTGTCATCGTTTATGATGGTAAGATGCACCCAGTAGATAGCAATGAACTTTCATTTATGTTGGCTGCCCGCCATGCCTTCAGCGATGCATTCAAGCAGGCTGGTCCTAAGATTTTGGAGCCTATCTATGACTTGGAGGTTTATGTACCTGCCGACTTCATGGGAGATGTGATGAGCGACTTGCAAGGTCGTCGTGCTCTCATTATGGGTATGGACAGCGAGGCTGGCTACCAGAAGCTGAGTGCCAAGATTCCTCTGAAGGAACTTTCCAATTACTCTATCTCTTTGAGTTCCTTGACGGGTGGTCGTGCTTCCTTCACAACCAAGTTTGCTAGCTACGAGCTTGTACCTAATGATATTCAGGGCAAGTTGATTGCTGACCACGAGGCTGAGTTGGCAAAGGAGGCTGAGTAAAAAATGATTTCTGGAAGAGAGAAATTCTATCTCTTGCAGTGATATATATAATATTAAGGTGGAGAGCGAGATGTGTCGGCTGGCATATCCCGCTCTTCTCTTTTTTCTACCACAAAGGTGATGTTTAGTTTTAAATATACAATCATCTGCCTTTTCTTTTCTTAATATTCTTTAATTGCGTTGAATTTGTTAACGGAAAAGTGTTAACCGATTAAGATTTTTCCTATCTTTGCCCCCATGAAGAAAAGAACTATTTGGACAATCGCTATAATCATGGGGTTCTCGTTCCTCGCCTTGCTGTTCCTACAGTTGGGATATATCCAGGAAATGGTGGATATGAAGAAGGAACAATTTGACGAGTCGGTCAATAGAGCCTTGTATCAAGCTTCAAGAAACTTGGAGCTGAACGAGACGTTGCGCTATTTGGAGAAAGATGTCAACGAGACGGAGCGCAGGGCTAACCGCAAGGACTCTGTGGGCACGAGAAGTGGACAGCCAGATGGTACGGTTCAGCATTCTCATCAGTACTCGGTCACCGGCAAGGACGGCACGGTCTATTCCTCCTTCGAGTTGAAGACCATCGCATCCAACCCTGCCAATACACCAAAGGCGATGATTCTGCGTAGCGACAAGAATTCCATCAATGAGACACAGAAGTCTCTACAGGAAATCGTGAAGAATAGATATGTCTATCAGAAGGCATTGCTCGACGAGGTGGTCTATTCCATCCTCTATTCGGCATCCGACAAACCTCTGAAGGAGCGCATCAACTTCAAGCAACTTGACCAAGACCTCAAGGCGGAGATGATGAACAATGGCATCGACATCCCTTATCACTTCACGGTGACAACGCAGGATGGCAGAGAGGTCTATCGTTGCCCAGACTATACCGACGAGGGCGAGGAATATAGTTATTCGCAAGTGTTGTTCCGCAACGACCCACAGTCGAAGATGGGTGTCGTGAAGATTCACTTCCCTGATATGGACAGTTACATCTTCTCCAGCGTGAGGTTTATGATTCCGAGCATCATCTTCACCATCGTGTTGTTGATTACCTTCATCTTCACCATCGTCGTGATATTCCGACAGAAGAAATATACGGAGATCAAGAATGACTTCATCAATAATATGACGCATGAGTTGAAAACACCTATCGCCAGCATCTCGTTGGCAGCCCAGATGCTCAACGACCCATCGGTTTCCAAGAGTGAGAAGATGCAGAAACACTTGGGCACGGTTATCAATGATGAGTCGAAACGCTTGAGATTCTTGGTCGAGAAGGTGCTCCAGATGAGTATGTTTGACAAGAAGAAGGCGGTGTTCAAGAAGAAGGAACTCGACTTGAATGAAATGGTGGAGAATATCGCCAACTCGTTCACCCTTCGTGTGGAGCATACCGGCGGCAAGGTCTATACCGACATTGAGGCTATCGACTCCTCTATCTATGTCGATGAGGTGCATTTCCAGAATGTCATCTTCAACTTGATGGACAATGCCGTGAAGTATCGCAAGCCTGATGAGGCGCTCAACATCACGATGAAGACCTGGAATGATGACCAGTATCTCTACTTGTCCATCACGGATACGGGTATCGGTATGAAGAAAGAGAACTTGAAGAAAATCTTCGATAAGTTCTATCGCGTACACACTGGCAATGTGCATGATGTGAAGGGCTTCGGACTCGGATTGGCATATGTCAAGAAGATCGTTGACCTGCACGATGGCGACATCAAGGTGGAAAGCGTGTTTGGCAAGGGTACAACCTTCACCATCAAGTTGCCAGTGATACATGACTAGGTAAACGAACAATTATAAATGAAAAATAATAAATAGAATATTAACAATAAAAATATACGACTATGGAAGAGAAAATAAAGATGCTTCTTTGTGAAGACGATGAGAACTTGGGTATGTTGCTCCGTGAATATTTGGAGGCTAAGGGCTATACTACCACTCTTTGCCCTGATGGAGAAGCAGGTTTCAGAGAGTTCTCTAAAAATAAGTTTGATATAGCAGTGCTTGACGTGATGATGCCTAAGAAGGATGGTTTCACCTTGGCACAGGAGATTCGTCAGTCTAATGCCGACCTTCCTATCATCTTCTTGACCGCCAAGACCTTGAAGGAGGATATCCTCGAAGGTTTCAAGTTGGGTGCCGACGACTACATCACCAAGCCATTCTCTATGGAGGAGTTGGTGTTCCGTGTAGAGGCTATCCTTCGCCGCGTACGTGGCAAGAAGAACAAGGAGTCAACCTTGTATCACATCGGTCGCTTCACCTTCGATACTCAGAAGCAGTTGCTTACCATCGATGACAAGCAGACTAAGTTGACAACCAAGGAGAACGAACTCTTGTCATTGCTCTGCTCTCATGCCAACGACATTCTTCAGCGTGACTTCGCCTTGAAGACCATCTGGATAGATGACAACTATTTCAACGCTCGCTCAATGGATGTGTATATCACCAAGTTGCGTAAGCACTTGAAAGAGGATCCTCAGATTGAGATTATCAATATCCATGGCAAGGGCTATAAGTTGATCGCTCCTGAGCAGGACTAAGAGAAAGATAGGGTATCAGAAGTACCTGGGAAAAATAAAGCCATTTGATCCGTGTAATCCGTGTCTTTAAAATGATAGGGCACAGGTTGCACGGATTGCTGGTTTTATGAGGATGTTAATGCTTGTCTTCCTTTTTGATGGAATAGACGAAACCAGCACATCCTGCGATGATGAGGAAGAGACCTGCCAGGAGAGGGAGGTTGCTCTCGAAATTAAAGATGAAGCAGGAGGCTAGGATGACCACTCCGAGCACAATCATAGTGATTCCCGAAGCGGCAACAGTTTGGAGGACATTTTTCGTCGCTCCGTACATTTTAGGGTAATTAAACTTGCTCATTTCTCTGTAAAATCTTTAAAATACAATAAAAGTATCTGATATTTAGTGCAAAAGTACAAAAAATATTTGGTTGATTGAAGAAAAAGTCGTAATTTTGCACTGCAATTCGAGAAAAGGGTGCTTTTGGCATCCGAAATCACTCGAAGAGCAACGAGAATTTATTAATAACATTATTTAATTTTAAGTAGTATGAATCAATACGAAACCGTTTTCATTTTGACTCCCGTTTTGTCTGATGAACAGATGAAGGAA
>ENA-OWPL01000420-OWPL01000420.1-human-gut-metagenome-genome-assembly--contig:-NODE-420-length-30067-cov-3.275823_pt1 | contig 30067 bp, 32 predicted proteins | sample MGYA00248263_ERZ651844 | MGnify/ENA primary metagenome ERZ651844 (study PRJEB26924, sample SAMEA4378256) | human gut metagenome | biome: human gut; feature: human-associated habitat; material: faeces...
CTTTGATGATAAAGGCATTCTAGCATCAATTACTTCATATACTACATCTATTAAGTTGAGTTTTTCTCTTATTTCACGTTTCGTTTTGGCCATGTGACCTGGATACCAGTTTATGCTTGTCTTATGAAACATCTCTTGGTTATTATTCTTGTCCATCATTTTCACTTCCTTTTACTTTAAAATCACATTATATTTCTTTTAAAATTTCTTCAAATTTTGTATATCCAGTTTCTGAATTAATGTGCCCTCCATTTTTTATTATATATTGTTTATTTGTTATTTTATCTGCAAATTCTTTTTCTACTTCGAATTTAACATATGGATCATTGTCAGAATAATAACATACAATATCCTCACAATATTTTTTTACATCCTCTAGATTATCAATAAACATTGGTTCATTAACAGCATCGAAATCTTTATCTATTCCTAAATAATTATTAAATCCACATACAAATATTAATTTCTTAACTTTTATTTTATTTGTAATAAGATATTTACATACAAAAACAGGTGCTATACTATGAGCAATTATTATTGTATTCTCATCTATTTTCAAATTTTTAAATTCTTTAGACCAATTATCAAAATTTTGATTGCCAACACCAACTGGCATTTGTGGAACAACAACTTCTTTGTTTCGATTTTCTAATTGTTCTTTTATCCAAGGAAACCAATTTCCATCTTTTGAACCAAAACTACCATGTAATACAATATAATTTTTCATTAATATACCTTCTTTCTTCATGATCAATTATAACATATCTTCATTCTTATTTATAATCAATGCTAATTGTTTTATCATCATTTATATAAATAGTCTTTACTCTTTCGTAGAGATAACTTCTTGTTATTTGATTTAGTTTTAATTTTTCTAATATCATTCCTTCAAGTTTTGTTTTTTCTATTGAATGACTTGTACACTTTTTATTAAAATAATTAGTACAATAATAATATGATTTATTCTTCCCTTTTTTCAAATGCATTTGTCCTTTACAATCGCTACATTTTAGAAATCCAGACAATGGATCAAGATTCCCTTTTCTATTTGTTCTAACAGCGCAATTATTTAAGATATCTTGAACTTTATCAAATTTTTCTTTACTAATAATTGTTTCATGATGATTTTCAGTAACAATCCAATTTTCTTTATCTATATTTATTTTCTTATCAACTCTGTAATTTAATTTTCTTTTCTTACCTTGAAATAATGTTCCTGTATAGTTTTCGTTTCTTAATATTGAATTTACCATCTCAGAATTCCATTTTTTCATTACAGTAATATCTTTATTTGTGTTAATTTTTAAGTACTCACTGGGAGTTAATATATCATTATCATTTAAAAAGTCAGCAACTTCTCTTCTACTTTTACCATCAAGTATCATATCAAATATTTTTCTAATTATATGTGATACATTTTTGTCAATTAAAAATTTATGTTTATCTTTTGGATCTTTAATATATCCATAAGGTGCTAATTTACCAACAAACTCACCATTATGTTTCTTAACAATTAAAGAACTTCTTACTTTCTTTGATATATCTTTTGCATACATATCATTAAACAAATTCTTTAATGGAACATAATCACTGCCATAGTAATCTAATGAATCCATTTCATAATTTTCATCTACTGAAATTACAGATACTCCCATAGCTGGAAATACTACTTCTACAAAATTACCAGTTTCAATATAATTCCTACCAAGTCTTGATAAATCTTTTATAATTATTACATCTATTTTCTTATTTTTTATATCTTCTAACATTCTTTGAAATTCTGGTCTATCAAAATTAGTACCCGAACAACCATCATCTATATAATAATCAATTAATTTATACTCTTTATGTTCTTTTAAATAATTATCTATAATTATTTTTTGATTAGTTATGCTATTTGATTCTTTTTCATTACTATATTCTTCTTTTGATAAACGAAGATACGCTGCTACCTTATATGTCATCTTAATATTACAACTTTCTATAAAATTTCACGAAGAAGATTTGGTTCTTCTTTTTTTATTTCATTTTCAATTATCCATTTTATATCTTCTATCGATTTATTAATATTAAATATGCCATTACCTACTGGATAATAAACAGGATAAACTTTATATTTGTTTTTATTAATTTCTATTTTGTGACATTTTTTTCTATTTTCAGATACAGATATCTTTTTATTTAAAATAATAGAACTAACTTGGTTTCCAAAAGTAATAATTATTTTTGGTTTAATTATGTTTATTTCTTTGAATAATAAATCAAGATATTTTTTCAACACTTCATCAGGCAATGGTCTTGCATCTATTTGTGTACATTTACTTAAATTAGTAATGAACAATTTATTTTTTTCAATTTCTTCGTAAACATAGTTGCAAAACTCATAATCCCATTCTTTTGGTTTCTTTTCTTGAATTTTGTTAAATGTTTCTTCACTTAATAAATCAACTTTATAGAACAACTTCCATATGTTTTTAGTTCCTAACCATGGAGACTTTCTACCTTTCCAAGATTTATCACTGGCAATATTTTTTCCAGTAGGATTCATAAAAACAAAACATATATCAGGATTTTTTTCACATCCACCATTATATATAGAATCTAATTCCTTAGCACCATATTTAACTTGTAATTCGTCATAATCTTTTCTTAAATCTTCTATCTTCAAAAATATTCACCTTCTTATAAAAAAGTTTATTTAAGTAGTTCTTACCCAATTTTTCTTATAATTTTTGTTAATTTTTTATTAAAAATTGTAAAAAGAAATTTAATTAAAAGCCTTATAAAATAAGAGTTTTAAAGAGAGTTTATATAAGTCGTTCTTTACCAGTTGATATCGTTTTTTCTAACCCCCATTATTTTCATTTTTTTCCATAATTTTCACGCCTTTCATGTTTTATAAATAAAACTTATTCAAGAATAATTATATCATATTATTTATTTTTAAGATACCTAAGTGTATTTTCATATTCACTTTTAAATTTCAAATTAATATTAATTGATTTATCATTATTAACATATATATTATCAATAAAACAATCAACAATATTTCTATCAATCTCTTTAATCACACCTGTTTTTTTTAAATTGTTTCATCCATTCAATATTATAGGAGTTAATCTTATTTTTCAATAGTTCTTCTTTTTCTATATTCAGTTGATTAATTTGCAACATATATTTTTCCTTAAAATCAGTATAATCTGATTGTGAAATATAATTCTGTTCATAATCTCTTAAAAGTTCCTGAATTAAGTTTTTATACTTTTTCAATTGTACATCTATTTCATTTTCAACTATTTTTAAAAAAATTACCACATAAAATTATATGATAATTTTAACTTTACTTAATTATTTTTGTCATCTTTTTTTAGTGTTTCCGTTGTAATATATGCAGTTATAGGTATAACTATAATACAGCCTACTGCACTAAATAATATTTTAATCATTTCTGAAACAAACGTCTTTGCATTTACAATTTCTAAAAACGAATAATCTCCTTTATAAAACCAAATCAATAATGTCATGAATTCACCTAAAAAAGCAAACATTAAGGTGTTATTCGTCGTACATAATATATCTTTCCCTATATTCATTCCTGATAAAAATAAATCTTTTTTTGATAAATTTTTATTATTATCATACACTTCATATAAGGCAGATGAAATTGCTATTGAAGAATCAACCGTTGCTCCAATTAAACTAATTAATATCATAGAAATTGCAATGTTAGTAAAATCTATTTTTACATCATAAGAAAACATATTTATCTCTTCATACGATTCATATCCAAAACCAGCGATTCTTGATATTTTCGTTACAAAAAATATGAGAAAAGATAATATAATTAGAACGATAATAACTGATTTCAAACTAGATTCTGTTTTTACGTTTCTTTCATTTACATAATATAGTATTATATAACTTATTATAAAACAGCCTATTAAAGAACATATTATAGGGTTTAATCCAATAGCAATTAAGTAAAAAATAATCATTAAAATAATAAAATTAAATAATATAGATAAAAATAATTTTATTCCTCTTTTTATATCAATATAAATCATTAATAAAAATAATAAAATAATTAATATTATATTCATTTTGCACCTCTTTTCATCAATTTAATTGATGTATGTGCTGACACTGGAATGGTTAAAACAATACCAATACTACCAATTAAGAATCTTGTTAATTCTAATGTAAAATTACTTGAAATATAATTATACATTGAAAATCCATTACGTAATGCTAACACAAAAATAGGAAGCCCTGAACATAAATAAGTAAAAAACAAAACATTACTCATCGTACTCATTATATCTTTTCCTATTTCTCTAGCAGATTTTTTCAAATTTTTAACAGATATATTATTATCTTTTTGAATAAGTTCTGATATAGAAGAAGAAATTGTAATCGCCACATCCATTATTGCCCCTGTAGATCCGATTAATAGTTCTGGCAATATAATATCTTCAATAGGAACAGTCAAAAATGATAATTCATTGAAATTTATTCCTTTATAACCAGCAAAATTTACAATAATCACAATTGTAATGAGCATTACTAATGTTGATATAATTACAGAAATGATTGCCGATAATGTTTTCCTGTTAAATCCACTTGCTAATATTAAAGAAATAATAGAAAAAACAATCATTTCTATTACACATAAAAATAATAAATTAATACCTTTAAAATATAAGGATAAACCAATATAAAAAATTACTAAATTCAAAATAACACTTAATACAGATAGCAGTCCTTTATAAGAGCCAACTATATAAAGTAAATTTAAAAATATGACAATCATTAAAGTTAGATAGGAATCTCTTTTTAATTCAATACCACTTGCATCTATTATTATTTTGTCATTAATTTTATATTTATCTGTAATAACAGATGAATAAGATTCATCGTATAAGATGGTTTTTTCTTTTCCTTTCTGGTTACCATTGGTTATTAATCCAGTTATCTTTCTTGTATAGTATTTTTCTTCTAATCCTAATGAATTTTGAGATGTATCTTCGCTAATCGTATCAATTTTTGTTATTTTAATAATTTGCTTAGAATATAAGAAATCATCATTATAAACAAAAATTAAAGAAATTATAGATACTATAAATATAACAATAAAAATTATTTTTTTTGCATTAAACATTTTATCACATCCAACAAATATTATATCACAACTATTAAATCTTAATATTTAATTAAATGAATATTCACGTTTTATAAATTATAATAATTACATATTTTTTACATCTAAATAGCATAAAACTCTAAAATTCTATTTTGAATGTTGTAATGAGCAGACAACCCTCAAAAAAAGTTGCAATTTTTTTGATTTTTTTGCTTTTTTCATATATTTTTAATTTTTTTCTAAATAATAATAAATTATCAAATTCGTTTTTTTCCCTTATTATAAGGGCTTAAAAGTGTCTGTAGTTATAGAATACCACGAAGTACAACCCCTGTAACAGGAATTAATCCTGTTACAACCATTAAATTTAAAAGTGCTTGAAATGATAGTCCAAATACAATACCAAATGCTAAAAACTTTACAAATGGTTCTTTTATATTTTTAGCTATTTTAAGTCCTCTAATTATTATTATTAAAAATAATGTTGATACAATTACAACTCCCATAAAGCCAAATTCTTCACTTATTATTGAAAATATAAAATCTGTTTGTGGTTCTGGAAGATAAAAATGTTTTTGTCTTGAATTTAAAAATCCATATCCAAAAAGTCCACCTGGTCCTATTGCATATAAACTTTGAATAATTTGAAACCCACTTCCTAATGGATCCATCCATGGATTTAGAAATGAGAGTATTCTTTTTAATCTATAAGGTGCTACTACTATAAGTCCCGTTATTCCAATAAGTCCTATTAAAAATAAATAGATAAAAAATTTTAAATTAACTCCGCCTACAAATAATAGACCAATTATAGTAACTAAAATAATAAATCCTGTTCCAAAATCTGGTTGTAACATAATAAGTGCAAATACAAATAAAGTAATAAATAATATTGGAAATACACCCTTTTTTATATTTTTTAGATTTTTATTATTATTGCATAAATATTTAGATGTAAATATTATTAAAGAAAGTTTTGCAGCTTCACTAGGTTGTATTCCAAATGATCCTATTCCAAACCAACTTCTACTTCCGTTTCTTACTGTTCCAATACCTGGTATCGCTACTAATATTAATAAAATTATTGCTATTATAAACAGTAGATTAGATTTTTCATAATATATTTTATAATCTATTTTGCTTACTATTATCATTAAAATAATACCTATTATTAAAAATTAACTTTGATTTTTTACAAATTTAAAAGGATCATTAAATTTATATTCTGCCCAAACATACGATGATGAATAAACCATTATAACACCAAATATACTTATAGTTATAATAGCTATTAAAAGTAATATATCAATTTCTTTTTTTTCATAACCATACTCCATATATAATAGATAACATAGATCCTATTAAACCTACTATCCAAAATAATTTAACAATATCTTTTTCATTCCAACCTAATTTTTCAAAGGTATGATGTATTGGTGTCATTGGAAAAAGTCTTTTTTTAGTTAATTTATAATAGTACCTTTGAATTAAACATGTAAGTGTTTCTATAACAAATACAATTCCTATTAATATTAAAAGTAACTCATGTCTTGATAAAATAGCAATCGTACCTAATGTTGCTCCAAGTGCTAATGAGCCTGGTATCACCCATAAATATTTTAGCTGGATTGGCATTAAAAACTAAAAATCCTAATATTCCGCCAACTAGTATAAAACAAAATAAAGCAATTTCTTCATATCCTTCTTTTCTAACTTTTGTTAATCCTGCAATAGAATAATCCCAGTTTGGAGGAAGACTTAACATAAAAGTTAGTAGTCCTAATGCTCTATTACTTAGATTTTTATCTCTAATAAATCCATTACTTAATACAGTAAATCCTTCATTCTTATGGATTTGTACTTGTCTTTCATGTTCGTACATATGCATCTTCCTTTCATCAAAATTTATTGCATAAAAAAACATCATATTGATGTTCCTATGACTCAGGGTTTAGGTTGTGATATCACCTGCTAACTTCTAACCACAAAATAACATGTTTTTTATCCTTTTTTCTGATTTTTTGCCATTTTTTGCTCATTTTCAAGAAAAACGTGCAAGATCTAAAGCTCTGAAAACCCTTATTCTATAAGGCTTTTAGGAAAAGTTTAGATAAAACGATATCAAGCAGTTAAGAACGACTTTATGAAAATTTTCGTTCTGATTCGAATTTTCTCTTTTTTCTTTTCTTATTTTTCTTTTTTGATACATATCCATATTTTTCACTTTCTTTTAATTATTTCATAAACTTATTTCCATAACTTTTATCAATAAAATTAACATACTCATCTTTATATTTTTCAAGCGATTCGTCTACATTAATCCAATATACGCTTGTTAGTATTCCATCATATGGATCAATTTCAGTTCTTTCTAGCTTTCCGCCTAACGCTTCCATGGTTTTACTTGAACCTAAATTTTCCACGTCACAATCTAACATCACTTTATCCAGTCCAACCTTTTTTGCTTCAATCAATCCAAGATATAAATTTATCTTATTATATCCTCTTCTTCTTTCAGTAGGTCTTATTCCATAACCAATATTTCCACCAAATTGTTTCATTTCTTCTGTCAAATTCCACCTAACGTTGATTGTACCCACAATTTTGTTATCATTTTTTCTAATAAGTAAAAAAGTCTTTCCCTGGCATCTTCCATTTTTTTCTGCATATTCTCTGTTTTTCATATTCAAACATCTTTCTAAAGCCTGTTCAAAAGTATATCCTTCTAATATTTTATCCAACGATCCAGTTCCATTAATGTCTGATTTATATTCTACAAATTCATTTATATAATCTATTATTTCTTTCTTACGTTCTAAAGATGGCGTTTCTAAATAAAATATTTCCATTAAATTATTATTATTCATAATAAATACCTCCTTTTATTTTTTACAATAATTGCATTTAAAAATTTTTCATTTCATTTCTTCTAATTTCTTTTTATCTTTATTTTCTATTTGTTTCTTTTGTCTTTCAAGTTCTTTTAAACTCTTTTTAGGTGTTGGCATTTCTTCCGGCATCATTCCACCAATATCTGCAATTGCCTTTCTAACTTTTTTTTCCTACCTCATAATGTACATCTTTTGCTTCTTTCTCACCTTGTACATTATCTTTTAAAAGTTTTTGTTTCGTTTGATTTATTCTAAATAAATTAGCAACTAATTCATCTTCATTCATATTATCTAAAATATCTTCTCTATAACGTAATTTTTTTCTTTTAAATATATCATCGGCAGTTTCTCCATTATATAATCCTTTATATCCAGCATTATGAAATTCAGCCATATTTTTAACTCCAGCAGTTGAAACAACTTTTTGAAGCGTATAGTTACCTTGCTTTGTTAATTTTCTTTGATAAAATCTTTTTTCATCATCTGATAAAGAATCATATTCTTGTTCAGTTATTTCCTGCTTTCTTGTTTGAATAGCAAAATATGTTTGTCCTAAAGCAACAACTTCTTTACTTGGGTCAGCATTTTGCACTATTAAATAGCATATGTATCTTGATAGTTTATAATCTTTAATAATCTCTTCTTTTCCTTTACCAGTTTTTATTGGCTTGTTGACCTCAACAACCCAATCTTCTTCGCATTAACCCTTGACAATCCATATTACATTAAATCAATTATCTTAAAATAATATTTATATTTTCTATGATTACTTGTTTGTAAAATAAACTCTAATATATATAAGAAAAAACTAGTTATATTTCAAACTAATTAACTGCTTATTGAAAGTTAATCTTGTCACTTTCATTAGATTGTAATATTTGGGATAAAACCCATTTATCACCTTTTCTTGTGAATTCCCAAAACTCAATAAATGGTTTTGAAAAGAAACGATTTCCATCTATACTTTTATTCGTCATCGTATCTATTATATAATCAACCATAGAACCATTTATATAAAACCAAACTAAATCTTTATCATCATTTTCATCGTCATGTATTGATACAGGTTTCAAATTTATCAATCTAATTCTCTTTAATACATTTCTTTTATTGCCAATTTCCATCCATTCTAGCTTTCCCTTATATGATTCATATAAATCTTTAGACATATATTGTTTAGCTTGTTCCATATTCATATTAGACCAAGATTCTTGCACAACATAAAATGTTTGAATTACTTGTCTTTCGATATCTTTATACTTCCAGGCAATATCTTTTTTACTTAACATTCTCATATACTTTTTGCTGTTAAATGATGATCTAAGTACTTTAACATATAGGAATATAACTCCAATAAATGATATAGAAATAAAAACTATCCAACTAAAAATATTATGAATGGCACAAAGAAATTGATTATTATAGTTACAATAATATCCACTACTACCATGACCATGAGTCCCTGATGAGAAAGAGCCACCAGTTCCTCCACTTGAGCCTCCACCTCCAGCACGAAGCTGTACTACATTGTTTTCATTATTAAAACTAGATGCATAAACATCAATAGTATTTATACAAAAAACAAAAAGAATAAATAAAGTAAGTAATACAATCGTTTTTCTCATATTTCCACCAGCTTTTATTTTATATAATTCATCCATTAAAAAGTATTATACTTTTAAAAATTTGCCCTGTAAATTACTGTTTTTTCATACGTATTTTAATTAATTGTTTTATTTTTGGAGTAACTTATAAAATGTATTATCCTTTAACAGAGTTTTATGACTACCCCTTCCAACTAGTCTTCCATGATCTATTACTATTATATCATCTGCTAGTTTCATTAGAGATGGTTTATGAGTAATCATCAAAATAGTATGGTCACGTTTTAAGTCCTTTAAAATTTCCATAACATGTTTGGAAGTGTTTATATCAAGAGATGATGTAACTTCATCAAAGAGTAAAACTTCTGACTTAGAAAGTAAGGTTCTAGCGAGAGCTATTAACTGTTTTTGACCATTCGAAATATTTTCTGCATCCGCTACCAACTTTGTATTATAACCATCCTTTAAACTCATAATGTAATCATGAATTCCAACTCGCTTACAGGCTTCTATTTGATGGGAATGGTTTGAATCGACTAAATTAAAATTTTCTCTAATGCTCATATCAAATATAAATGGTTTCTGAGTAACTATTGAAACGTTGCTGGAATAAACTTCTCTGGTGTAGTCATAAATACTTTCATCATCTAATAATATTGTTCCCTTATCAGCCTTATATAATCTTAACAACAATCTAAAAATGGTCGACTTACCACTACCACTCTTTCCAACTATTGCTGTAAACGACTGTGGTTTTATTTCAAAACTAACATTTTTTAAAACTACTTGTTTTTCATACGTAAATGACACATTTTTAAAGTTTATCTTTCCTTTAATATAGTCATCATCATTATCTCCAAAACTAAGCATATTGTTGGTTTTATAATTTAAAATTTTATATATTCTATCTAACATTATTGAAAAAGATGAAACATTATCCAATTTGTCAGACAATCTCTCAAACTCATTTTCAATATTTTCATAATATCCAACTACTAAAACTAATGTCGCAACATCATACCTTCCATTAAGAATTAAATAAATTAAAATTAAATAGATAACAATTTTACCAAAGCCTAAAATAGTAGGAACTAAAACATAAAAATTATCATTGTATTTTCTTTTTTTTAAATAGTCTTTTTTCCATAATTTCTTGTAATTTTTTAAATATGTATTTAAATTGTCACTCATGTTAAATGCTTTAATTTCTTTATTGCCATCTAGAACTTGTCCCATTAGGGATGAAATATTATCTTGATGTTTTCTTTGACGACTAAAATAGTAGTTTATCTTTTTCATACTTTTATCAAGTGCATACATTGAAATAATATATAGAATTAAGGCTAGTATACCAATATAGACATTAACACTGATTAGAATTATTAAAGCTATAGCTATATTTACTACTCCAGTAATTGCATCAAATGATTGATCTGGCACTTGCATTACTTTTCCAACATCATTAAACGCTGTATTTACAATATAAGAGGTAGACATATTTTTAGTAAAATTTTCATCATAAGACGTAACTTTACTTAGTATTAATTCTTGCAGTTTATTATGTGTAAATATGGAATTATTTTTGTAAGCAATATAATTATAATGATGACATAAAACGTATATGAGGCTAACAATTAAAAAGATAGTGGCGTATAAAAAAGTAGTCTGATAATCTTTTATGGTTGCAAACTCTACTACTTTAGCGGCCGCAACGGGAATCAAAAGTAAAGATATACTTCTAAGAAGAGCTGAAAAAAACAAGTGAAATACTAAACGATTGTCATGAGCTTTTAGACTAAAAAACTTTTGTAATATTAAATAATATCTTTTAATCATTATCAAACACTCCTATCCTACTTGGCGATTTTCTAGATTCTAACATTCTATAAAGTTCACTTTGTTCTAGTAACTGTTTATGTGTCCCAACAGCTGATATATTTCCATTATCACAAACTACAATCCTATCTGCCATCCTCATTAAATCAGGTTTTTTAGTCACCATTATAATGGTATGATCTTTTTTTAACTCATTTATTAGTTTAGGAACTAACTTTGCAGTGTCAGGGTCAAGTGATGTCGTTATATCATCTAATAAAATGACTTCCGATTTGGATAAAATAGTTCTAGCAATTGAAATCATTTGTTTTTGGCCACCAGAAATATTACTACCATTTTCTCTTAGTATAGTATTATAGCCATCAGGTAACGTTTCTATAAAATCATTTATTCCTGCTTTTTTACAGGCTTCTATTTGATTTTTAATATCTTTATCAACAAAATCTAAATTTTTTCTAATACTCATATTAAAGATGAATGGTTTTTGATTTACAATAGAAATAAGACTTGAATATGTATCATTTGAAAAATCAAATATATTAGTATTATCTAAGAGAATTTTACCGCTTGTTGGTTCAAATAAACGCAAAATTAAATTTAAAAGCATGGTTTTTCCACTTCCGGCCTCTCCAACAATTGCTAAAACTTCGTTATGATCAACTTTTAAATTTATATTGTGTAGAACCTCTTTGTTTTTTATTTTCAAAGAGACGTCTTTAAACTCTAGCATTCCATAAATATCTTTAGTATCTAAGTTGCCAACTTTAACATTATGTGAATTATATTCAAGTATATCATTAACTCTATTAACAGCAGTGTTAACTTCTCTAATTGTTGATGTAGAGCTAATAAATGAATCAATATAATTGATTAAATATTCATGATATGAGGTCATCAAAACCAAAACACTGACATCAGCTTTACCTTTTGCCATTAGATAGATAAGACAAATATAAAGAAAATATCTAAACACATAATTGATTAATTTAACATCATTATCTCTAACTGTGCAATAATGCCTTTTGGTACTATAGTATTTGCAAAAAATATTTTGAATATTTTTAAGTTTTTGAAGTAATTTAGGTAACATATTAAAGGTTTTTATTTCTTGAAGTCCTGAGGTGATTTGAGTTAATAAAGTACTATATTTGTCATCTTGAACTTGTACCTTATAATGATAATAATTAAGTTTTCTATCTGCTTTGTTTCTGATTATAATGTAAGTAATTGAAAAGGCAATCAAAATTAAAGATAGGTATATATTGTAACATGCTACTATTACTAAAACAGCTATTATTTGAATAAAACCCATTAGGAGTTCTGAAATCTCATCATTCATATCTCCAATATCAATTATATCTGAATTAATAGAATTCATTATTCTACCCTTACTTATATATCTTGTAAAATTATTATCTACACCGATTAGTTTATTCAAGATTTTTTTAGTCATTTTATCATAACAATAATTTACATTAAGACCATATATTTTATAATTTACATATAAGGCTAAATTATATAGTATATATACAATTAAAAATATTATTAGAAAACTATATGTCATTTTAGCATCATTTAATGTTAAATATTTTATGATTAATGAAGCAATCAAGGGTAATAAAAGTGAAAAACCTTTATAGAAAAAAGCTGATAAAACATTAATTACTATATATTTGGGCTTTAATTCTGCAAGTTTTAAATACTCTTTGATAAATTTATAATACTCCCTAAACATGATACCACCTATTATTGATTCTAACAAAAAAACAGTTTAGAGTCTAGAAAAAGGATAAATTTTGCAGAAAGATGTTCTTATTTTTTCTGGTATTTAGTTAATACTTTATTTTTATCGGTTTTATAAATAATGTCATGCTTATTTTTATTAGTTATTTTATGAGAATTGGGTAATTGTTCTTGTGCTTCATATTCATTATTTATTACGTAAACTTGATCATCGACAATATTAATCTCTTTTGGATTACCATTAACAATTTTAGCTAGTAAAGATTTTTTTATCATCTTTAAACAATCATATAAATCAATAATATCAGTCGATTTATCATATAGAATTGGTACTAAACTAATTAAACAATTATAGGTAGCATTTGCTTCTTTTCGATATAAATAATTAAATAAATTTTTTTCGGTGAAAGTAAAATTGGGGTTGTTTAATATAAAATCTGGACTAATTTTTCCATACTTTTTTAAAATCTCTTTTATTTCTTTTTCTACTAAGTAATTATCTTTTAATTTGAATGTCCTATCATATATTATATCTTGCATTAATGGGGAAAGTATTTTGATTATATTTTCATTGTTTATTTTATATAGAAATAAGATTTCTGTTGCGGCCTTAGCAAAGTTATTAAAGGTTGTGATTGGTGGCACTTTGTTTTGGAGTAATAGTTTTAAATCACGTATAGGGTCATAATAGTAAGAATCAGGATTTGAATAAAGAGGTCTTATAAAGTATTTCTCATAATGATTAAGAAATTTATTGTTGCTTAGGTCAATATACTTTCCATAATAACTAGTAGACTGATTTTTTCTATTATAAATGTTTCCTGTAATTTCTTGATGTTCATCTACTGAAATTAAGGCAATTTCTTTTCTGAATGAATCTAAGTTATAACGACCGTTTTGAGGAATGGTGTATTCGCCAGCAACAAAATTAAAATCTCCTGAAGTAGAAATCCATCCGGATGACTTTAAGTTTTTACCACTTACATGACCAATTATTCTATCTAAGCTTAATCCTAGGTTTCCTTTTTCAATCTCCGAAGTTATTTGATTATTTGTATTATGTCTAGTTAAATTACAATATATATTGCCATCACTTTTAATACTTTCTAAATCATACTCATTTAGTGCTCTATATAAATACATACTAAGCTCTCCTTTTTTATTCTATATTATAAAACAAAAAGTAGTTTTATTAAACTATTAGATTTGGTATTTGTTAATCTAATATTTAAAAGCCTCATTTCTCTCTTATCTAAGAAATGAGGTTCATAATAAAAATTTAAACGCTTTTGCTACTCTTTTTAGGTGTGCCTTGTAATATTTACTTTATACTTTAATTGGTAATTATCTTATCTATTTATAATTGTTTTTTTAGAATAGCCAGTAAGGTCAAAGTAACAGATAAAACCCTAATTATAATTTCTTTCATACTCATCGCTTTCCTGCTTTAGGGTATTAATGAATTTTACATGAGAAAACTTATCATAAAACATTTTTTTATTCTTTATTAGGCATATTATATTTATTAAATAATAAAAACAAATTAACAATATTATACAAAACAATAAAATTATTTTTAAATTTAAATCTATTGGATAATGTATCAAATAATGAAATACAAAATACACTAAACAAAAAGGAATACAAATGTAGTATGTTGTTTGAGAAATCGCCTTAATAAACAAGTTTAAAAATTTTTTATTGGCAAACTCAAATCTGACATTAACAAAATTACTCCCAATTGTTTTTCCATTCCAAAAATATGGAATAATTACAAAATAGACTAGAAAAGAAATATATTTTGAAAATTTGTTTCCCGATGATATAACAAATATAAATAATGACATTATAATAAACAGTGTTATATCTATGCAAAATAATGTTATTCTCCTTAGCCCTGAAACTGTTTTAGCATTTTCATATGTTTTTTTATCAATTTCATCTCTGGTAGGTAGAAATTTATTAAAGTGTGCCATCCAATAATAACCTATAATACCTCCTAAGGTATTCAAAAGTAAGTCATCCACATCAAATAGGCGATATGGTCTTGGATAAATAAAATATAGTCCTGTAAGTTGAGTTAATTCAAAAAATAATGATAGAAAAAAACTATATTTTATGGTTCTTCTTAAATTAACTTTAAAATAATATCTTAAATACATTCCAAAAGGGATTGTCATCAGGATATTATAAAAAAATGTATAGAAACTAGAATGGCATAAAGCTTTTATGTAAGTTCTTGGATTGGTTATGATAAGCGGAGTTTCTTTAATAAAATCTATAACAAACGAAAATGGAATGAGTTGTGTTTTAGGGCTTGTTAACTTTATGACATCATCTCTAGATGGAAGAGGCAAAATAACTAAGAAGTATATTGTAATTAAATATAAAATAAATGAATAAATAATTAATACTCTAATTTTACTTATTGACCCATATTTATGATACTCTATAAGTATAAATGGGATAGTAACTATAAAGGCAACAAATGGAAATAGTAGAAAAGCAGTTTTTAATGTTGTTAGATAGGACATATTTATACTAAAGGATTAGTATTAATCACTAATCCTTTTCTCCTTTTTTATAAAATAAATTACTTTTCTTTGATAATATTTTTGCTACAAATGTAGGTTACTAAAAAGTATCCCCCATATATAAATACCATCAATATTGCGGTTATAATAACTGCTTTTAAATTAAAACTAATTTCCATTGTTTTTAAAATAATATTACAAAACATAATTCCAAATATTGAATGAATAATAGCAAGAAGTAGTGGAAACATGAAGAAAATACCAATTTGTCTAAATAGAGTTTTATTAATCATTTTTTCATCTACCCCTATTTTTCTTAACATATTAAACTTTTCAGCATTATCACTGGACTCAGATAATTCTTTTAAGGCTAAAATGGCGGCACATGATATTAAGAATATAATGCCCAAATACAAGCCTAAAAATGTAACTATGGCTCCTAGACCAACGCTTGCATCTCTAATATCTTTCTTAGTGTTTAAGGTTAAACCATAATCTGTATAAAAACTAGTCTTTTCAGTAATTGAATTAATCTTGGCCTCTATATCTGCTTGATTACCATTGTAATCAGCAATCATACGATTCATAATTTTTTTATCATCTGACAAGGCATTATCTGGTAAAACAATGAAACCAACTTCTGACTTTTGACTTCCCATTTCATAAAAACCATTAATGGCTTTTTGGTATTTTGGATAATAAGATTTTTGATTAAGTGTAATTTTGGTATTTCTTTTTAAGGCTTCATTCTTAATATTTAACATCTCTTGATAATTACCTACTACAACATATTCATTGCTTTTTAACGTAACTTTTTCCAAATTAAAACTAGCAGCTAAGTTATTATAATCACTATTCGTCATTAAAATAATATAATCATTGTATCTTAAATATGGATATTGTTTTTTTGTTATTTTATAATAGGAACCTAATGTTGATTTTAATGTCACGGAATCGTCAAAATATAGCGAAAAGTAAACTGTATTTTTAAAATTAGCATCTATATCAAATCCAAATTTAGCGAAAATTTCTTCAAAATTTAACCTTAAATTTTGTTTCTTTATATCTGTGAGATCAGATTCTTCTAGATTGACATTAGAACTTTTTGAAAGTTCTATATCCCGTGGCGATAAATCGGTTAAATTTTTATTTAGGGAATTCTTCATTGATAAAGCACTTGATAGAACACATATTGTTATAAAAAGCATAAGACATATTATAGTTGTTGAAAATACTGTTGTATTAATTTTACTAGAAAACTGTCTTAGTGTAAAACTATTTAGACCTTTATAATATATTTTCTTTATACTCATAAATATTCTTAGGAGTAATCCAGACAATGACCAAAATATAAAAAAGGTTGAGATTGATCCTAGTATGATAGGAACATATATAATCTTGACAATAGAACCATTATTAATACCACTAGTAACTTGATAATAAGCAAATCCTAATACTATACAAGATATAATAAATATTACTGTACAAATATAAGGATTTTTAAGTTTTATCTTTTCTGACTTTTTGTTAGAATGTATTAAATCAATTAATTTACATTTACTAATATTTATGGTATTAAATATCATCACAATAAGATACATAATACTAAAATATAATAAAGTTTTAAGGCAGGCACTTTTTGAGAATATAAAAGTGAATTTTGTTAAATTAGCTTCAAACATATTAGCTACTATAATACTCATTAATTGAGATAATATGAAACCTACTCCTAAACCAACTGCTAGCGAAAGAATACCTATTATTAATGTTTCGAAAAATAATATTAATGATATTTTTCTTTTACTCATTCCAAGAGTTAGATATATTCCAAATTCTTTATTTCTTCTTTTAATTAGAAATCTACTGGCATAAATAATTAAAAGTGCAAGTATAAAAGATACAAATACACTAACGCTAGATAGTATACTAGTTAAAAGTTTTATTATTTCATAAGTTGAAGATGATACGTTCATCATAACTGTTTGATCATCTATAGCATTAAATACGTAAAATATTGCAACACCAAGTATAAGAGTAAAGAAATAGATGGCATAATCTTTTATACTCTTCTTAATGTTTTTTAATGATAACTTAAAGAGCATCGTTCAAGTCACCACCAAGTAATGTTACAACATCAATTATTTTATTGAAAAATTCTTTTCTAGAATCTGTTCCTTTAATTATTTCATTAAAAATTTTACCATCTTTGATAAAGATTACGCGTTTTGCGTAACTTGCAGTAAAGGCGTCATGAGTTACCATCAGAATAGTTGCTTGCATTTCTTTATTCAAATAATCAAATTTTTCCAAAAGCATTTTTGCCGATTTCGAATCCAATGCTCCGGTTGGCTCATCTGCGAGAATCATCTTAGGATTAGTAATAATTGCTCTTGCACTAGCAACTCTTTGCTTTTGCCCTCCACTCATTTGATATGGATATTTATTTAGAACACTACTAATATCTAGTTCCTTAGCTACTTTTTTTATTCTTGTATCAATTTCTTTTACAGCGATATTTTGAATAGAAAGTGCTAAAGCTATGTTTTCATAGGCAGTTAAGGTATCAAGTAAATTAAAATCCTGAAATATAAATCCTAGCTCTTCTCTCCTAAACTTATTCAAACTATTTCCTCTTAATTTAGTAATATCATTACCAGCAACATAAATATGTCCTGATGTAACTTTATCAATTGTAGAAATACAATTTAGAAGAGTTGTTTTACCGGAACCGCTCGCTCCCATTATAGCAACAAACTCGCCTTTTTCAACATCAAATGATAAATTATCAATTGCCTTGGTAAGACCGGATTTATTACCATAATATTTTTCAATTTTATCAATTTTTAAGATATTTTCCATAATCTTTCTCCTTTCTTTTTACAGTGTAATATAAAAGAATAGGATTAGTCGTTATTCTAATATTACAGAACATTACAATTTTGTAACATATCTACATTCTGTAACTCATATTTAGTTAAAATTTAATTATCTGGTTTATAAAAATTATTTTTAGTAAATATTATTGTAATTTTAGTATATTCATTTATTTCTGATTCAACAGTTATTTTATGTCCTAATTTATCACATAGTTTTTTAGCAATATATAAGCCCATACCAGTAGATTTTGTCATTGTTCTACCATTTTCACCGGTAAATGATTTATCAAATACTCTTTTTATATCGCTTTTTGGAATTCCTATACCATTATCACAAATAGTTAAATATAGTCTATCCTTATCTTCATTTGCCTTTATTTTTATATATGACTCAGTGTTTTTTCTTTTATATTTGATACTATTATTTATTATTTGATTTAGTATAAATTCTAACCATTTGGAGTCGGTTAAAACTTTTTCATTATGAACATCAACATCTAATCTAACAGCATTTTCTAATAAATCATCTTTGTTTTTTAAGGCTACATTTTTTATAATTTCTTGAAGCTTCTTTTCTTTTATAATATAATCTTTCTCAACATTTTCACTTCTAACAAAATATAATATCTGATCTATATAATTATCTAGTTTTCTAATTTGCTCTATATATTTTTTATCAATTTCATTTTGATGATTATGACTAATTAAAGTTAAGCTTGCTATGGGTATTTTTACCTCATGTATCCACATTTCTACATACTCTTTAAAGTCTGTAATACTTAAATTATATTCTTTTACATTTTCAATCATTGATTTATTTATATCATAAAGTATTTGATAAAATAGCTCACCTTCATAAAAATTTGGCTTATTTAACATTTCTAAGATTAAATATTTTTTATCTAATGTATGAAGGGTACTAAAGAGTTTTTTATAAAAGGCATTTTTCTTAAAATAGTCAAAAATGATATTAAATATGGTGACTATAAGAAAAATAATTGTGATGGCTATTTTTAGATCAGTTCCTATTTTAAAGGCATTTAGTATAAGTATGGTGACTATATATCCAATGATGGATACAATTATTTGAGGAATTTTATCTAATAAATATTTTTTTAAACTCATAATAATTTATAACCTTGTCCTTTTCTTGTTTCTATTTTATTTTCAAGTCCAAAATCTTGTAACTTATTTCTTAATCTACTGATATTTACGGTTAAAGCATTATCATTTATAAATTCATTGTTATTCCATAAATCAGTCATTAAATCATCGCGATTTACTATTCGGCCACGATTATTTAATAAATATGTAAATATTATCATTTCATTTTTAGTTAATTCTAAGACCTTACCATTTTTTTCTAAAATTCCTTTTTTAGGATTAACAACTATATCATCATAAAACAAATCATCTCTGTTATTTTCCATTCTTTTAAATATGTTTTGTATTCTGAGTAATAAAATAGTTGGATTGTATGGTTTAGTGATATAATCATCTGCCCCATAAGACATAGATAAAACCTCATCCACCTCGCAGACTCTGCTTGTGACCATAATAACAGGGATATTAGACTCCTTTCTAATTTCTTTTAATAGCATTTCACCATTAATATTAGGTAAGTTTATATCAAGTAAAATCAAATCTAGAGTCATACTCTTAATATCTTCTTTGGCATTGGTAAACTTTTCTAACATTAATACTTTATATCCAAAATTTTCTAATAATGTTTTTAATTCATTTCTAATTGTTTCTTCATCTTCTATAATCAGTATTTTTTTCATTTTAGTTCCTTTCCACTAATGTTTATATTTTTTCAATTGACTATATTATATCACTTTTATTTCTATATTTACTATAATCAAGAAAATAAAAAAACTGATAAAGTTGTATCAGTTTTCATCTTATTTGTTAAATGGATTAATATTTACTATATCCTCTAACGATTCTAAGTTAGAAATATCCGTAATGTGTTTTGTGGCACCATTTACTTGTTTGTTATTAGCTCCTGACATGCGTGAATTAGTTAAGCGAGTTTTGTTTTGAATGAACCGATCAGTCTTTTTTAGGTTACTCATATTGGTTTTTGTTTCTGTTTCATAGTTATGTCTGGCGCTACGATTACGGTATTTTGAATATATAACAATAAAATAAATTATACCGCTTAGTAAAAATAAAAATGGCCAATTATCTTCTCCGTCGTAGGTAAAGTACATAGCAAAGAAGCCTAATAGTTCTACAATAAATGATATGAAAAATAGTTTTGGCATATGAATTGGTATGCTACCCATTGTTTCTTTAGTTCTAGCATTAACTGCTACATAATGAAGAATACTTTTTCCATTCTTTTCTTCATGATAACTATAAAGCCATACAGGAAGGTATGCAGACATCCATTGTTGACCTTTTACTTCTAAGGTCTCACTTTGCCATTTTACTCCACGGTCATAATACTTAATCGTTTCATTACAAGCAAATCGTGCTATGTCCTTTGATTTTACCTCTACCATATCTTTTAAATCTGTAACATTAGTATCCCTTTTTTCTGATGTATATCCTTTAATATAATTAGAGTCCCATTTTACACAATTTTCTGTATCAAATGGCATAATAGCATTAATTATATTATTTGTTCTATCGCTTTGTTCAGTATTTAGCTTGTCTTTTGATGACTCTATAGTTAATCCTTCAATAGTTAAATCAAAGTCTCTTTCTACTGCATATAACTCGGCATCATAATATGTTGTGCTACTATCATTATGACTTTCTGTATAATGTCTTGTTTCATGCTCTCCTTCACCCTTTAAATTAGCATGAGTATTAGCGTCTATTATCATGTATGGAAGATAGACTCCCATGATATTTTCAGTTGTAAACTCTTTTTTAAAAGTTGGATTAGCAAAGAATTTTCTTTTTCCCACAAAACTTTCTATTTCAGTCTTAGCATCATTTTTGGTAACTTTAAATGGAAGAACTGTGTCTGGCACTGCTCCATTTGGAATTTGTTGATTGACTGATAATGTATTTCTACACCAATGGCATCTTGCTTGTGTAGAGCTGGCGGTATCAACAATGACTTCTGCTCCACAACTACTACATTTAAATGTTACAACATCATTAGTGTCAGCTACTATATTAGTAGCACCAGAGCCAACTACTTGACCCTGGAGTTTACTAATATCTTGCTCTTTACCTGCTAATTTTTCTGGCTCGAATTCATATCTACAATAATGACATCTTAATTTTCCGTTATTAGCATTAAGTGAAATTTCTGTTGCTCCACACTTCGGACACTTATTTTGACCATCTTTGGCATTAACATCAGTCTTTACAATTTTTACTTCTTCCTGTGTTACTTGGTCTAAATTTGGAATATTTTCACTCTGGTTTTCCATAAATTAAAGCCCCAATAATTTCTTTTTAGCTTCGTCAAATTCTTCTTGTGTTATAACGTTGGCATCTACTAATTGTTTTAATTTTGTTAATTTTTCATATGGATCTTCTGCAGTTGATGGAGCTTGTTGTGCAGTTGGTTGTTGAATTGGTTGAGCTGGTTGGTTGAAAGCCCCAATAGTATTTGCTGTTCCATTGATACCCATTCCCATGAAGGCCATTCCGGCAGCTCCGTTATTTTCACCTGCTGCTTGGAATCCTCTGGCAACAGATTGTTGCATGAATGAATTTCCACGAGCACCTGATAAGGCGTCTGCTTTCTTAACATCACTAAGTAAGCGTTTTGTATCTTCATCATATTCAATTGCTGTAATAGCAACTTTAACAATTTCTAATCCTCTATCTGATTTCCATCTGTACCCCTCTTCTACAGCTTGAGATAATGAATTGGCAAAACCAATTTGATCTCCTTGAATTTTAGTTATACGATTTCCCTTATCTGGATCATTTGTATAATTAGAAAATGCTGCAGATAAACTTCCAACAACTTCATTAAATAATTGTGTTCCGGCTACATTATCCATATCTGCAAAATCAAATACTGGTGCATTTGGTATTAGGTAATCAGCTGGTACAAAGTTTTTAACAAATAGAATTGGATCTACTATTTTTAATGAATATGTTCCTCTTGTAATTGCTCCAACTTGTGAATTCATATATGCATCATCCCAGTATATTTCAGATTGTGTTCCAAACATATTTCCTGGAATTTCTTTTAAATTAACATAAATTGCAATTTGTTCTGCTGCGGGTATTCCACCAAACTTAAATCTTTCCCAAGAAGTCTTTAAAGTAGATGATATAATACCATTTCCAGCTAAAAATGATTGTGAATTTTGATCATTACTTTGAAAAATAAATCCACCTGGTTCTGTAATACAACCAGTAATTGCACCATCTTGTAATGTAATTAGGGCAGTTCCCTCTGGTACTACTATTTTACTTCCATTTGTAATAATATTTTCTGATCCTTTGGTATTTTCTCCTCTACCTGCGTCAGTTCCTTTTTTTTCAGCACCAAATATTGCTGCTGTTGCTGGAACGTTACCACGTGGTACATAAAAATCCTTCCATTCATCAGCAAATGTTCCTCCAAGTGCTCCTGTAAATGCTTTAATAAATCCCATATATATTCCTCACTTTCTCTTTTATGTTTTTTCTTTAAGATTTATTTTTAATTATTAGGCCCTTTTTAGGCCTCCTTTCTTACCTCCTACTATAGATTATGATAATATAGAAATTATATTATGTCAAATAAAAAGCCCTTTGCTATTTCTCATAGAAAGGGGTAAAAACTTTTTATAAATTATCTTTTATTTCTGGAAATAATTTATATAAATCATAACCTAATAAATTATCAAAATATTCTTTTAATTTATAAGTTTCTTTAATGTGATACTGTGTATTAGAATAGGTTCCATGTCTTATTATTATGTCAATTAATCTTTTGTCTACTGTAAAAACTTTGGCCGTACACATTAAATCACATAAATTAATTATCTTTTCTGATAAAGTGTACTCATGGTTTTCGATGAACTCTTTTCTAAACGGAATATCACTTGGAATTCCTCCGGCAGTACACATAACATCATTATTTAAATATGAATGAGTAAGGCAAATATTACAGTAGTCTTCATCATATCCTTCTTTTTGCATGTAATAGTACCCATTCATAACGTGATTTTCAAATGGACCAACCATTTTTCCAATATCGTGTATATAACCTAGTGTTTTAACCTTATCGAGATCTAGGTTTTGCCCTTTTTCATTCAAGGCTTTGGCAATTTTATAGGCGCTTTCTCCAACACATATAGAATGGTTTATCCAACCATCGCTTAATGTTTTTCCTCTAGCACCTTCTAATATTTCTAATGCTTTATTACTTGTTAAAATCATATATGCTCCTTATCCAAGTTTAATTATAACACAAAAAAGCAAATTTTTTACTTTGTTAGTAGTTTATTTGCTTTCCATCTTTTTGGCGGAAAAACTATATATTCAGCTTTTCCCACTATATCTTTTTGTGAAATAAATCCTAAAAGTCTACTATCGGCTGATTTTGGTCTATTATCTCCTAGTACAAAATAATGATTTTTAGGAACTTTACTGCTGCCCAAAACACTTGTATTATAATCATTGAGATTTATATCATATACTTTGTTAAAGTCTTCATCTATCAATTTATTATTGATATAAAGTTTATTATTTTTATAAACCACTTCATCACCAGGAAGGCCAATCACTCTTTTTATTATTTCTTCATTTCCCATTTTTATTACGACTATGTCAAAGCGTTTAATGTCTTGATGCCTATATATAGCTTTATTTAGGAGCATAATATCTTTATCTTTCAGAGTATTATTCATAGATACGCCTTTTACTCTTACGGGAGTTATAAAAAATATCTTTACTAATATTACTATTATGATAACTATTATATATGGTAAATACTCTTTTAAAAACTTTTGCATATTATAAATAAAAATAAGGGGTTAGCCCTTATTTTTGTCCTCTTTCTTTGATGCGGTATTGACCAACCATTCCTCTTAAGAATGTAAGTTTAGCACGTCTTACTCTACCTTTTCTCATTACCTCAACATATGCAATTTTTGGTGAATTAATTGGGAATGTTCTTTCAACTCCTACTCCTGATGACATTTTACGTACTGTAAATGTTTCAGATACACTACCACCACGACGAGCTACAACAGTTCCTTCATAATCTTGAACACGTTCTCTTTTTCCTTCGATAATTCTAACACCAACTTTTACAGTGTCTCCAACACGGAATTCAGGAATATCTTTTCTTATTTGTTTTTCATTAATTTTGTCAATTACGTTCATTATTAGTTTCCTCTCTTTCTATATTAACCAGTGATCATAAATTAATTATTCAGCGGATCGCCTTTTTTTGACGTTTTTAATTATATCACACATAACTTATTTGTGCAACTGTATTAATAAATAAATTAAAAAAAGTATTACTTAGTAGTAACACTTTTTAAAATATAGTTTCCTGTTGCATCATGTTCAAAAGTATAAGTAGTTGTTGGAAGACTATCAGCTTTGCAGTTGGGCGATAAAGCTGTCTACGGTACGCCTTGTCACATCCTGGACATTCATATCACCAATGACTGGATTGCTAGCGGCCTTAGCGTCTAAGAAACTCTTAAAATAAGCATTTCTTGGTCCGTTAGTATCTCCTAATACATATCCATATACTACCTTAGCTTTTATTGTAACTATATTGCTTGTTATTGTTCCATCTAAATAGTAAATTTTATTATCTGTAATAATACCAGTAGATCCGCCACCGTGTCCTGGATGATTTGCATTTTGAGCATATGTTTCTGTTGAGGCATCATAAATATATAATGGTTGATTTTCAGTTGGACAAATAATATTTTCATGTGTCACTGTTCTATCTTTTCCAAAATATTTGTGAATTAAATCTTCTACTTGTTTTTTTGTAAATGAACTTTTGTTTTCTGCATTATAAAAAGCAAACATTAAAAGATCTTGATTAGTGATGTTATTTGTATTTAATAGTGGATAGTATGATGCAAAATACTTGTTATAAGTATTAACAATTGAGGAGGTAATAGTTGCTTTTTCGGCCTCAGTTAATTGTCTTGTGCTACTCTTGTCATCACTCTTAGTGTTAGCTTTTTCTGTTGTATTTTTTGTTTCTGTTTCTTTATTTGATGATGTGATACTATCAAGTACTCCAGTTTTATCTAAAATTATGTAAGATATGGCTGCAAGTAATAAAATAGCAAGAATTATGATTAGTACTTTTGATGAGTTTTTTTCTTTTTTCTTTTCTTCTTCTTTTTCCATAATTTTCTCCTATCTATATTTTGATTATAAAGTGGAAAATAATCTTAAGCAATATAGAGGTTTAAATATTGAAATAAAGAATGTAAATTAAATGTAAACAAAAAGATAAGTCCTATTAATTAATAACTTATCTATTTTTTCCCTTTGTTTCAGTATATGTATATGTAGTTGCATCAATATAACGTTTTTGGGCCTCTTTTTGAAGATTACGTAATTGCTTAGCCATCAAAGATATTTCTTTTTTTTCAAGATATGAACGATATTTATATTTTATTTCTTGACGGAATTTTTCTATTCTATTTAATACTTCTGACATATTGCCAGCCTCATCTCCATCTTCATCTAAAAATAATTCTGTTATTTTGGCAATTAATCTTTTATATTTGGCCTTAACTTTTTTACTAACCATGGCTTTTATAAGTTCATTATCTACTACTTTTATGTCTTTTATTCTCTCACTATTAATAATAAAATATTGTTTCTTAGATGGCATTAAAAAGCCATCTAAATTGACAAAATCTACTTTATTGGTTATTTTCTTTGAAGTTTTATTGTTTGTTTTTACCTTATACATATAGCACCTACTTTTCTAGCAAATCTGGTCTTCTTATTTTAGTTCTTTTAATACTTTCTTCTAACCTGTATGCATCTATTTTTTTGTGATCACCTGAAAGTAAAACTTCGGGCACTTCCATTCCATTATATACCCTTGGTTTTGTATATTCTGGATAGTCAAGTAAATTATTGTTGAATGATTCTTTTAAATGTGACTCTTCTTCAATAACTCCAGGAATTAGACGAATTATTGAATCAGCTATTAACATACTTGGGATTTCGCCACCAGTTAAAATGAAGTCACCAACACTAAGTTCTAAATCACATAATGATCGAATTCTTTCATCAAAGCCTTCATAGTGGCCACATATTAAAATGATATGTTTTTTGGTAGATAACTCATACGCTAATGACTGATTATATGTTTTTCCGTCTGGAGTAAGGAGTATAACAGTGCTTTCTTCTGTTTTAATAGCGTTAACACAATCAAAGATTGGTTGGCACATCAAGACCATTCCTCTACCACCACCATATGGAGTATCATCGACCTTGTTATGCTTATCAGCTGTATAGTCTCTGAAATTGTGTAAATGTATTTCAACTAAGCCATTCTCTTGGGCTCTTTTAATTATTGATTCTTCAAAAACGCCCTTAAACATTTCTGGAAATAATGTTAAAATATCTATCTTCATAAAATCATCCCATCTATAACCTTAATATATATCATTTGATTTAATTTATCAATATTAGTAATAAATTCTTTTTGGTAAGGAACTAGTATTTCTTTATTATCTATATTGATTCTTAATACTTTGTTAGTAGGGCTTGCAAAAAATATTTCTTTGATAAATCCTATATCATTATTTATTATGACTTTGTAATTTAATAAATCTTCATCGAGCACTTCATCATTTCCTAGATTAAGTTCTTCTTCTTTAATGTATACTTTTTGTTTTAGCAAAAACTGAACTTCGTTGATATCTTTATAGTCATTTAATGTTACCATATCAAAATCTTTATGTCTACGATAACTTTTTATGGTATAATCCACATTATTTATTGTAAGATGATTCCCTACTCTAAAGGCTTGAATCTTATATTCAAAATTAGAGTGGATTTTTAATTCCCCTTTGATACCATGGGTTGATGTGATCTTTCCTAAATATATTAATTTCATTTTAACGTCCTAATTCATAAAGCAGAATGCTTGTTGCTACTCCAACATTAAGACTTTCGACATCGCTATTCATTTTAATATATAAGTTCTTATCACATTTATCGCTTATTTCTTTATGAACTCCATTTCCTTCATTTCCAACAATAAGAGCAAACTTTTTCTTATCTTTCTCGTTTAATGTACGAACATCTTCCCCGTGTTCTACTAAAGTTCCATAAACTGGTACATCAATATCATCTAGGTATTTCATAACCTCAAGTAAATCTTTTTTGATAACATTTATATGAAAAAACATTCCTTGTGTTGCCCTAATAGTTTTTGGATTATATAAATCAACGGTATTTTTGCTTAGAATAACGGTATCTATATTAAAAGCAACAGCGCTTCTGATAATTGTGCCTAAATTACCTGGGTCTTGAACATCATCAACCATTAGTATATGGTCTCCCAAAGACTCGTTTTCTTCTTTCTTACTGCATAGTGCCATTACGGTTTGTGGAGTTTCTACTGTACTCACTTTATTGATTATATCCATTGGTAGATAAACTATATCTTTTATATCTAAAGGAAATACAGCTTCTTTTTCTAGAATTAATTCTTTAATTAAACCAGCCTTATATGCCTCTAATACTAAGTGTGAACCTTCTACAATAAATTCTCCAGTTTGATCACGATATTTTTTTTCTTTTAATTTTATGTATTTTTTTACTCTTTCATTATCTAAACTTGTTATTAACATAATACACCTCGTTTTTTATTATAACATGAATATCGGTTTACAGAAAGTAGGAATAAAACAATAAGTTCTAATATTTTTACCTATAAAAAAATAAGTAAGTTGCCCTACTTATCTTTTTTTATAAATGCATAGTATATGCTACTCCACTTTCTTCTACTGGATATGATGCCATACTTTCAACTAACATGTCTGCTAAAGCTTCATTTGATAGACTTTGCATATTATCAGCGTTGGGATCTGGTAAAGCAGTATCAGGAGTTACAGCATCGCTTCCATTTGTTGTTTCATTAGTATAGTTATCATTTAGAGCGCCATCTGTTGATACATTATCATCATAATCTATAACGGTATCATTTGACGTTATTTGATCATCTGATGAAATAAAGTCATCTAGGGATAGTGAATCGTCATCTTCTATGCCAGGATTTGTATTATCATCACTATTATTGTCATTATCATCAACTATAATTTGATCAGTTGCATTATCATCGGCTTTTTCTTGATCTTCAGATGTAACTATTTGATCTGTAGCATCATCATCTGCTGGAACTCTATCCTCTTCTGGAATAGTTTCATTATTATTAGTCTCTTCATCGCTATTAGTGTTTTCATCATCCTCAACTACAACACTATGTGGTTCATAAGACTCTTCTGGATAATCAACATTAGTGTAAGTATTATTGTTAGAATTGTTACTGTAGCTATCATTTGTATTTACAACAGTTTCTTCTGTAACTTCATCAATATTTTTTAAGCTTCCTGTACCATTAATATGTTCTTTATAACTATCATAATTTCTAACATTACGAAGTTCTTCGCCTTTATATTCATTGCTACTATCAGCTAATTCTTCTGTAAGCATATCACCAAATTCTTCGATGTTAGGTAAATTATCAACTTCTCCAAATTCTGGATCAACGTATGCTCTAGCATTCTGAGTTGTAGTGATGCCACTTAGCTTATTATTGATAATTACTTCTTGCAAGCTGGCCATATATTTTTGTTCTTTTTCATTTAATTCATTTCCAGCAGTAATATTCATATGTTGCATAGCAGGAAGAAATTCTTTGATACATAATTTATAAGATTCAATACCATTATAATTGTTATTTTCCATTCCTTTAAAATCTTCACGAAGCATTGAATAAAATTCTTTTACATATTTTTGTTTTTCTACTTTTTCTTCACTATTATTCATTTTTGTAAACAATTCATTGTATTTGTTATAGAAATCTTTTCCCTCTTGTGTTGTAAACATATCGGACTTATCTATGTTTGATGTTTGAATATTATGAGCTAAAGCATCTTGTTTAACACTCTTTTTAAAGGTATCGATAAGAGTGTCTCTGTCAAGAAACGTATCACCTAAAATATCATGAAGTTCAGAGACAGAAATATCATTATAAGTAAGATATTCAATGGCCATTTCTTCAAAAGTATGTGATATTTTAGTATCCTTATCTTCCTCTAGGAAGTTATTAGCTTCATTAATATTATAATTTAGTAGTGTCTTAGAAACATTATTTAAGAAGTTATAACGACTCTCATTTTTATTTTGAAGAATATTTAAAATATCAAAAGTAGTATTATATTCTATAGTATTTTCACTTTCGTTATCTGTTTTTATAGATTCATCCTTTCGTGTAGGATTCTGTTCTTTCAATCGATCACCTCATTTA
>ENA-OWPL01000436-OWPL01000436.1-human-gut-metagenome-genome-assembly--contig:-NODE-436-length-29584-cov-20.033967_pt1 | contig 29584 bp, 27 predicted proteins | sample MGYA00248263_ERZ651844 | MGnify/ENA primary metagenome ERZ651844 (study PRJEB26924, sample SAMEA4378256) | human gut metagenome | biome: human gut; feature: human-associated habitat; material: faeces...
TCATCAAGCCGCAGCTAAGCCTGCAAGTAGTATTGATTACAGGAAAGGCAATCAGGCACAGTATGGTAGAGACAATCCCTGCGCTGATGCTCTTTTCACACACTCTATAAAATGCCGATATTTTCATTGCCTGAAAAACCTCATCTAACTTGCTCCTGTTTTCTTGAAGCGATGAATAGTATACCAAATATATGTTGACAACAGCTGGTATCGCTGATAAAGCTACAGATACAACCAACTCAGCCGGGAAGTATTTCTGATAGTGGGCAGCAAAACCCGCTAATATGGGAGCAACGAGCGCGATAATCGTCTGCAATATGGCATGGCTGTGGAGTCTTGTTTCGGAAAGATTCTTCCTGAAAAATGCGCCGTAGATAGAAATCCTGTTTTCACCAAACAGTCGGGTAAGTGCGTAATCGCTTTTCTTGAGGCTAAATTGATGGCGCTTCTCTAACAGGATCAGAGAAAATCCGACCAAGAAAGCAGGGCATAGGAGCAGAGCCAGAACAAAACTCAGAAAAAGTCCGTTTGACCACAAATAAAACACGCCTAACATAGCCATCAACCCACTGGCCAATAGCAGAAAATGTATGTTAATGTTGTTCTTCCTCATGATTAAAAGGACTACAAATTCCAGCAGTGCGGCAAATAGCGCTCCAAAAATCAGGAGGGCACTTGTCCCAATCGAGAATTTCCACAGCGTGTAGCGGTAGAATTGTGCCAAAAAATTATTTGCCATTAAGGAGCCAAAGGAAAACAGCACACCACTCACAACAGGAACGAATAATTTACCGAACAGGATGCGCAATCGCGAGACAGGGCTGATTAAAATGATATCAAAAATTCCGTCTTTTATCTCATCGACTGTCAGCCAATGGAGAATTTCGCCGCTCAGCATGGAAATAAGCCCAGCAAACAACGCCATTAAATAATCAGCCGGGATCCATGAGTTGGAGGCATTGTAAGAACAAAACAGCAGTAAAAGAGGCGCAAATAAAAGAGTTCCCATGAGCCGCTTTGATTTCCTTATGCCCAATAATTGCGTCCTTATAAATACCTGCATGGTTACACCTCCAGCGGAAACGAAATAACGCGGCAGGCAGGCAAGGAACCTAAAAAAGTCTGGTCATGGGTAGAGCAAATCACCATCGTCGAAGGGGAAATAAACTGCGTCAGCATTTCGGCCAACTCCGCCTGTGCGTCTGAGTCCAAACCGCCGGTAGGCTCGTCAAGAATCAGTACAGAAGGATGGACTGCTAATGCGCAAATCAGGGCCACCTTTTTCTTCATGCCCAAGGATAGATTCTTAACCAATTTATTTGTTTCACCATCAAGATTGTAGCTGGTCAACATTTGCTGAATCTTCTCTTTTTCGTTTTTGTAGTTCATTTTATACAAGCTCAAGCGAAACTTGATATTTTCAAGAACGGACAGCGAATCGTACAGTCCGTTATAATCTGGCACAAAGCCAATCGTTTCGCGCTCTGCTCCATAAACCTCACCCTCTGTCGGCTTTAACAGTCCCAGGAGAATTTTCAGGAAGGTGGTCTTGCCGCTGCCGTTAGGGCCAACTAAAGCATAGATATTTCCCGGTTCAAAACAAAAAGAAGGACAGGCTATTATGCTCTTGCTTTTATCAAAAGAGAACTTCAAGTTTTTGATATTTAACGCACCCATGCAAACACCCCCATTAAATATTATACTCAAGCCTCCAAATTAATCAATAAGCAGTAGTTGTCGCTCATACTTGAGGCTGAGGATTCAGGCGTATAGGCACACTCTACCTTGTTAAACAGGTTGACTATATGATCATTAATACACACATGGCTACCGAGAGCCGTCGCTAATAGATCCAATCTAAGTTCTCCTGTTACCTGATTATACAAGAATTGATTTCCTGCAATTAAATCATACATCGGTGTTTCTTTATCTATTATAGTGCAGCAAGGAGCCATTACTATTTTGTCAAAATCAATTGTTGTGCAAAGTTTTTCAGCGTTAAACTCTGTATCACCAGCAGTCTGATGAAGATATGAAGCAGTCTTAATGTCATTAAATGCAGAAAGAAGCACACCATCTCTAATATAGTATTTCCGTCGTCTCAGAAAACCTTCTGCATCTATTTTACCATCGTTTTCTCTGTAAATCGAAAGAGGCCTTTGAAAAATGGATAAAGCAAAATCCTTGGCAGATATGAAGCTGGCACCAAAAATCACCTGCTCTCCGTGCAATGAATAGCACAATAAAAGGACAAGCATTTTACTTATGTCTGATGACAAAAGAATTTTCCCGCAAGTTTGTTCTATACCAGCATTAGCAGCATTCTTACACTTAGCAATGTCCGAGAGAATCCTTGATTGCTTGTCCAGTTCTATAACAACCTCGTCAACGCATTGAGGGTTTCTGATTGTTATTTCTTTAGCTGGAAAACCTTTAATCATTTCCGCCCAAACACTGATTACAGTATCACTTTTTTCGCAGACGTATTGTTTCTCTAACATAAAACATTCCGTTTTTAATCGTGAATTGCAACAGTAAATTCTTTTGCATAAAGGATATTTATCCTTAATTGCCTGTAAACTTTCTGGATTTATAAAGTTCGTCAATTGACCTGACGAAATCATATGTTCGCCAGGTTTATCAAACTCGTCTTCTTCTCCACAATACCACAAATTGTTTCTTACCATGTCAAGAATAGATTCTTTCAACAGAACCTGAACTGTGCCAGAAAATTCCATCTTATACAGATGAGAACCAACTCTAAAAAGAATGATATATGAAGATATTTCTTTTCTTGTTGTATTTAGAGACTCTGTTAGGTCATAGAGCTCTTGCACTGAAGAATGCTTTACTATCTTGTAGTTTTCAATTCCTATTCCAATAAAAATCTTTTTTATTGATTCTACCATTTTGCACCTCTATACCACGATATTTAACGGAGAAATTACAATGCTCGGCGCTCCGCTACTAACAAACAGGCTCTGTCGAGACTTGGAACAAATCCCTATAAAGGAAGAAAAGTCGCTTCCAATTTCGATGATTTTTCGATTTAAATCGTGAACTTTCCCATAATAAGTACATGGAGCCAACCTATTCTCTTCTCCATTTGAGTTTCCATAATATTGACTTGTACATGAAATGAAAAAATCTCCAGTGTAAGGATTTATCCCGCCATTAGAAATCTCCTCAATGACTACATAGTCCTTGTAAGAAGCTTTCATCTCCAGAAAGCTCCTGCCTAAAGGATTGCCTGCAAGGCTAAAATTGCTCATTCTACATAACGGCTGTTGCGTATATTCAGCGGATCTACACATGCTTATGTGGTTTTTGAAGTATCCATCTTCAATAACAGTAACTATTTCCGTTTTCTTGCCGACATCATCATGTTCCCCATATGCTAAATACGTTGAATTAATGGGATCGTCAATAATATTGCACCCTTTTGGGAGAAATCTCTGGTTAGTGTCAAGCTCATATTCTTTTATGTTCCAATTGTCGTATTCAAAAATATGACCGACTATTTCGTGTATAAAATATGCCGCTGCTTGGGGTTTCAAAATAAGAATTCTATTCAATTCATTTGGCGGACTCATAGCAAGCTGTTTACTACCAGCCATTAAAGATCGTGTCATTGCTAAATAGGATTGCTCTATCGTGTAATAAAGTTCTTGAAAATTGGATGTGAATCCAAAATCAGAATGCTTTATTTCTCCGTTGGAACAAACTGCAAGCCTTCCAACTCTTTGTGAATAATGTGTTCTAATTCCGTTCGAGAATGACATATCACAAAACCTTAAATTAAGAGTCATGTTTATGTGAATGTCACCTTGTGTTCTTTTTTTTAACTTATCCAGACAACCAGCAATTTTTTGAACATATGAACTTAACCAAGCACTATCAAACATCACCAATCCTCCACCCTGTAAAGTGGCACTTTTTGATAACGACTTTGTCATAGCAATAGAGCCTGTCTTCAAATTTACAGCAAACTGATGTAGCTTAGGGAGATATGAAAGTCTCCCATCTGAATATTGAACAAGCATCTCTGTGCTTTGGCAATATCGGGTTAATTCCTCCATTCTCTCTCTCCATTATAGCAAGATTTTTAATATTTCTATGTTATTCTTAATCCACTTACAAGCACAATATGAGTGCGCACAACCCTCGACTATACAACCATCACAGATCGCTTGGTTTTCGCAACCGGCACATTCTTGTGCAGAAGGAGCCTTTATCTTCTCGAAGAGGCTGCTGTACTTTTTTTGAATTTCCATCAGGGAATTTGATTTGATGTTTGCATATGCTGTGCTTGACATCATGCAAGGAAACACCATACCATTTGGACCGATTTTTAGAGAAGTTTGCCCTAATCCGCAGTTTATCATGTACTTTGTTACTTCAGGATTAGCTTCCTCATTGAGCAATACCTTGAACGAATCACATTCCAACTGTTCAGCAATCCTGAATCGAATGTTACTTATTTTGATAAGTTCATCATTTTTTGACCCCAGTCCGTTTTCTTTTGCACGACCACGATTGGAAATACCTCCCATTCGCACCACAGAAACACCGATTTCTTTACATAGTTTGCAAAGCGCCTCTAATTCCGAGAAAGTCTGACTTGTGATAGATATGCCAACAGTAGTTTTGTACCCAAGATTGACCATGCTGTTAATGAAAATGATAGCTCGTTCAAAACTTCCGCGAACTCCTCGGAAAGCATCATGATATTCTGCTAATCCATCAAGACTCACTTGGAACAAGATTTTTTTCTTGCGTTCCGTGTAGCTTTTGAATTTATCAAATAACTCATCTGACCAAACCACTCCACTTGTAAACACATGCACAGTCACATCATTTTTCAACAAATCATCAAGCATATTAAAAAATTCCGGGTGTAGCAATGGCTCACCACCTGTAAGCTGAACTTGTGGAATGTGCATAGCAAAAATACTCTTTGCTATGGTTTTCCATGTAGACATCTCCATGCTTTCTCCACTCCCAGCAGATAAAAAACAATGCTTGCAACGCAATGGACATTTATGCGTAATTTCGACAGATAATAAATCAGGAGTCCAGTATTCATGTGAACCATATATTGCTATTTTTTGAGAGTGAAGAGATGGTTCCGAAGCAAATTGAATATGGCGATACTCTTCTGCCATCTTCCAAAAATCCAACAGCTTTTCTTCAACTTCACTAACAGGTTCATTATACTTGATTGAAAGAACCATACATATATCATCAATTCTTTTTGTCCCATCGCATAAACGGAGAATTTCAGCAGCAGTATCATTTACAAATATGGGGAACGACACACCTTCATATTGTAGCGTAAACTGCGAAAAAGACGGCTGAATTCTTTCCGCAATGATTAAAGGATTTCTGATAACATAGATTTTATCATTGGTCATAATGATTTTCTCCCTTTTCCTTACCAATAGTGAGTAACCCACAAATAGTGTTGCAGTTTACTCTTTGTCGCCTACGATTCTGTACAAGAACACACATTTATGCAGCAACAGCAACCCAAGAACAGCCATAAGAAATGAGGGCGGTAGTTGTACACCACATCAGAACAGGAGCAGCAACATAGGATGCAATAGCTGCACAAGCAGCATAACCTACATATTCCGGTTTTTTCATATTGTTCACCTCCTTCCGGATTATTTTGTTATAGCACAGGCTGACTTTTATCCCACAAGCATAAAGCATCGCCTCCTTGCAATCTGTTGTGCCGCTCTATCGCAGCCTTTATACATACAACGTTTTGCACCTTGAAACAGGTTACTTCTTCCAAGCATTATGCATAAATATATTCGCTGCATGTATCCTTCATCTGTTCGGCTTGACAATCTATTGCGTTCCGAGACTAACCACTGTGTCACATTCGGCAACCAATCGTTCGTCATGCGTTGCAAGAATTATGGCAGCGCCCCTATTTGCACAGTCTTTCAGCAACGAGACTACAAGCTGCCTGTTGGAATTGTCAAGTGAAGCGGTTGGCTCATCCGCAAAGATAACGGAAGCGTTTTTCAGAATTGCTCTTGCAATTCCCAATCGCTGCTTTTCTCCACCTGAAAGGACGAGGGCTTTATCTTTCTCCCTGCCCTGCAACCCGACAATTTCCAAAACCTCTTTTATCTGCCCCTGGTTATTTCCAAACTTTTTCAAAGAAACATTGAATGAAACTGTTTCATCATCAATAATCCCGTAATCTTGATAAATGAAAGATGCATAATCCTTCCAAAACAGCGTTCGTTGTGACTCGCGCCACCCCGTTACATCGTTATTATCCACAAATATTTTTCCGCTGTCGATAGGATGTATCAATCCCAAGCAATTCAAGAGAGTTGTCTTGCCGCTTCCGGATTTCCCGGTAAGCGCAGTCATTTTTCCGCCTTCCGCAAGCAATGTCACATTGGACAGGATTCTCCGACCATTTATCGACAAGGATACATTATTGGCTCTGATATTCATTTGCTCAACCTCCACTCTGTATTTGTTCGCATTTTATCTAAGGACGGTCATTCCCGCCTAAATGACATTTGCAAAAACTCTCGCTTCGAAAAGAAAATATACCCAACAAAATTCAACAGTACATACATCAAAAACAGTACAGCCGATGATAACAGCAACAGCAGCGGTTCCGGGTGACGAATGGAATAAACAACAATCCCTCCGACAAGAACTGTACAAACCGCCACTATGACTTCCTTTCGCAGTACAGGCAGGATGATTGCGCTGTATTTGATCCCTGCCGTATGCAGTGTGAAGATACGCTTCCTGTTCTCTCCGATCCAGAGCTGCGCACTCATGATCCCCGCAGCGCCCATTGAAACAAGGCAAAGCGCACACGCCGCAAAGTAATAGAAAGACTCCTGCTTAAAAAGCTGCGCATATTTCAGTGCGCCCTCTGTGAACGAATCTATGGAGGATATTTTTTCCATAAGAGGTGATTCGTTGAGAACAGACCGCAAGACAGCTTCATTTTTGAAAACAATGTTTCCACTCGAAGACATAGGGAGAAGGAAGCTGCTTACTTTCAACGTTTTCACGGGCTCCTCCACCAGAATAATCAATGGATTTTTCGCTTGTATGGTGCTGTTGCCATACGATGCGTTTGGAGGCAAAACCAAAAAGCTGTCGCCGTTAAATTCGCAGAAACCCATGCCTTCCGGCTGTATTTCTCCTGTATTCGTCCAAATAGGGAGCTGCTTAGACAAAAAGTCTTTCAATTCGGCGTGAATATCATCAAAGCCTATCGGAGTCAGACGATCAGCTTTATCGGAATTGTCCCCGAATACGGTGGTTTCCACCCATGCGCGGTCTGTTACAACGATATGATCGTATTTTCCCATTTCAGCATTATCAAGCACAATGGCTCTGTCAATAGCCATTGACAGACAAAGATTGTCTCTGTCCGCCATCTCCGCGAAAAAATTCTCGACCATAGGCATCCAATAATCGTTGTACAGTCCGTTCACATCGTTATATGAAATTCCTACGGCGTCCTTAAGGCTTTCCCATGAAGCATAGTCGTTCGAGAGAGCCCTGTATGCCGAAGCCATCGTAATGGTAGTAGGCACAACCATTAAGGCAAGAACAATGGAGAATATCAGGGCAGCTCGTCCAAGCAGCCTGAACTGTTTCAAGGGGATCTTCCTAAAAGATAAATGCTTTGCTTTAGGCTGCACAAACAGAGATATCAGCAGCACAACAACAGCCGATATTGTGATGAAAGTAATTGCAGTATATATAAAAGGCAGAAACATAACGGAAAGCTGATCAATTCCGGAAGCAATGCCTAAATATATGAAAAACGCTGCACACCCCACAAAAAAGCCTTGAGAGGTCAAAGATATAATTGTCAGCGTATCCTCAAAATGAATACGCTGCAACGGGACTCCGCCAAGTAATCGCAAAGCCCTGGCCTTCGCGTGTGTTACAAACCAGACAATAACTGTCGTCAGGAACAAAAAGAATGAGATTAACACAGCGTTTCCGATTCCATGTTGGATAAAGTATACAAGGAACACTGCCGGAAGCGGGTACTGTTTATAGAAGTCTATGCTCATCTCATTTTTGTTGCACCATTCTGCCAAGGCAGCCTTGAACTCTGTACTTCCAAGCATCGAGTAGCTGCCGTACAGCGGTCTTACTCCCATATCGGAAGAATGGATCAGTTCACCGCCGACAGAAGGCTCCAACCACGAAATGCGGTTATCCCGGATTCTGGGACTGGTTCCGTCAGGCTGGAGAGAACCAAACCATATGATATCTTTCTGACTATCATAATTATCTTGGTTTGGAACAACCTTCACTAAGACAGCGCCGTACTGATCGACAAGAGCATTTAGCTCGTTTACAAGTCGTTCTTTCGATATAGTTGTTGATAAAACAGCTATGTTAAATCTTTCGGTTGTATTCAAAGGTTTCTCTTCCTGCATCAAATGCGAATGCTTAAAAACCAATATAAGGGCGAACAATGCAATAATGCCCCCCACCAGTCTAATGCTCTGTTTAATCACAAAAAAACCTCCTTGCTTCAAGGATAGCAGAGATGAGTAAAACAAGAGCCTTGCAATACTAACGCACTATATTTTGTGTGCATTTGTGAACAAACCGGTGTTTTGCTCATCTCCACAAGGATGGTCTTCGGAGGTGAATGAAACACTTCCGATGACAACTACTGTCAGCCTAACTGCTCGAAAAATGAACTGCTAAAGGGATACTTAGTCGCAAACACGGTAGTAATAGCGGTCATCGTGCGAAGGCCACTGAAGTGCCCATTTTTCTGCGATTGACGTTTCCCCAGCGGCAGTATCTACCGAACGAACGGTATTGCCATTCAATACAACGGTACTGCCATGGCAACGATTCACGGTGTAATAGGATCGAACTTTTGTATCCCAAAAGCCGTATTCCCATGTTCCTCCCTCAGCGGGATACTGGGTGATTGGCCCATATGCAAGCCAAGTGGGTCGAACGATCTCCCCACCGGAAGCACTTGTTGGTTGAACAGTAGTCGGATCAACATCCGAAGGCTGTTGCTCTGCAAATGCCGCAACCGGCAAAACGCAGAGGATAAGCAAAGCGGCAAAAATGCCAGAAAGAATTCTTTTCATAAATAAACCTCCTCGTAAATCGTATTTTTTGCGTTGAAATGTTGACCTACTATTCCTCAATCATAAAGCATCGCCAAACATCGCCTCCTCCCAATCTGTTGAGCCGCTCTATTGCCGCCTTTACACATACAACGTTTTGAGGCTAAGAATCGATTACAGATTCCCGAAAGAAATTTTCCCACCCTGCCTTGAACGCACGCCAAGGGTATGGTATAATTTATACAGTAGAAATTATACAGTAGAATTTGTACTGACAGTGAGGAGTGAAAACATGAATGGTCGCTATGATTTCCTGATTTTGCATTTGTTGAGCAGAGAGGAGATGTACGGGTTCCAAGTCATAAAGAAAGTCAGCGATAGGTGCACCGATGCTGAGTTTGAACTGAAAACGGGAATGCTTTATCCTCTGCTGTCCGCTTTGGAGGCTAAGGGCTATTTGTCATCGCGGCTTGTCCCGGTAGCCGGCAGAGAACGCAAGGTGTATAAGGCAACCGAGAGCGGTATTGATTACCTTGCGCATAAGAAGGAAAAATGGTACCGATGGGAAGAATTTGCCAATAGCATTCTTGAGCTTTGATTGTAACCTGTTTCCCGTTACAATCGTTGTATGAATGGAGGCTCATGGGCTATAGAAAGGAAAACTAATGCTATTGATTTATATGAGCTTTATAGACGACGAATCTCATCGCCGACTATTTGAGGAAATATACCTCAGTTATCGAAAACAGATGTTTCTCGTTGCACGCACCGTGCTTAAAAACGATTCTGATGCCGAGGATATTATACATGACGTCTTTCTGAGGATTGCAAAGAAGTATATGGCAAAAATCAGTACCATCGAAAACGAGACTGATTTAAGGAACTATTTGTTAAAAGCGACAAAAAACGCTGCCTTAGATCACCTAAGAAAGCATCGTCATGAACGTGTTCGGACGAAGGAAGAAAACGAAACAGATGTGCCTGATTCGGAAGAAATGCCGGACGATGCTCTTGTCGAAAAGATACATAATCGCATTGAGTACAAAAAGATTGTATCAGCAATAGCATCTATGGGCGACATATACAGAGATGCCCTGTATTATCACTTTGTATTGGAGCTATCGGTGCCTGAAACGGCTAAGTTGCTGAACTGCAAGGTGTCAACCGTAAAGCAAAGGCTGGTGCGTGGGAAAAAGCTTCTTCATGTACAGCTATTCGAAAGGGGAGAACAATAATGGCTGAAAACAAACTTAAAACGGCGCTTCGGGAAGTTGTTTCTGCTGAGTTCGCCGAGATTCCAGGGAATGAACGAGAGATAAACCATTCATTCTCAGATGATTTTTTGCGCAGAATGGATAAGCTTACACATGCACAGCAAAGCAGGTTCTGGCGAATGACGAACACTGTGCCTAAGCGGGTTGCAGCCGTCGCAGCCGCATTTTTATTGATTGCGCTGACCGCTTGCAGCATTCCTTCGGTACGAGCTGCGGCAACTAAATTCATCCGGGAGACATTTGACTCCTATGTTCACTTCTTTACGGAAAAGTCTGAAAGAAGGCAGATTACAGAGTATTACCGTCTAACGGAACTTCCGGATGGATATGCAGAAGAAATCGTCGTAAAAAATGACTCCTGTTGTATTTCCTTCTATCAAAATGAGGCGGGAGATCGGATCATCTTTGCGCAAAGCGTAACAGAAGATTTTGCAATTGATGTAGATAATGAGAATGGGAAACACTCCCAAATTGACCTATCCGGCACAGATGTATCAATTTATGAATCTGCCGGCGTTATGGTTGCAGTGTGGCTTCACGATCAATACGCTTTCAGTCTAACGGTTTATGGAGACTGCGGGATTGACCTGATGATTAAGTTAATAGACTCGGTTCAAAGACAGTGAAACAACAGCACAAACGAAACGAGGGAGGTTGCAGGCTAATGCTGATAATCTCCCTCGTTTGTATCTCACACTGAAAGGCATTCCAAACAATGCTTGGCAGTGCGCCTAATACGTTTTCTTGATTGTTCGAGTAATCGTGTCGGGAGCACCACCCGAACCGGATATCACATAAACAACCGTGATGCGATATGTCCCTTTTGATGGCAGCTGGAACGTGTGATCGCCGGCATAAACGTAATTGTATATCACATCGTACCATTCGTTATTAGGCTCGCCAATATCAACGCGCTTCCAAAACAATCCCCACGTTTTCTTCTCAATATAAGTCGTGATCTCACCTTTGGTTGTTTTTCCGGGAATCCCTTGATATTGATTGGTTACTGTCAACAGGCCGCTGCTCGAAACGGCTGCAACGCTGCATGCCAGTATGGTGTTGTTAAAGCGCGTTTCGTTCGATGATGCGCCAATCACGCCGACTGTCGCGCTGAGCATCAGAACGATGACAACCAGCATGATAAACAGGTTTCTTCTTTTTTTGATCATATTCGGTTCCTCCTATACTCTCTTGCTTGTGGTGATGCTATCAAGAGAAATGTCCCCACGATAGCTCTTTACATATTCAACGTTTCTCATTGACATAGAGGTTACAACTCATGCCCATGGTTGACAACAACCACGGTCACATTTTGGGGAATGGCTCCTTAAACGCAGAATCAGATAAAAATACAGAATTTGCGTTTTTATATGGTGCATGTGCTGACCAAACATTGGCTGAATAAGACCCACCGCTTGAGGCGGCTTTACTTTTCTATTTATGCGCAACGCTGCCCGTCATTCGCAACGCCCACTTATAAGAAAAAATATATTTGCATATAATGCATATTTATGCATTCGCAGCGTTGACAGATATTGCCACAATTGTGTACAATAATGGCATGAGAGGGACGGGATCTCCGCTGAATATAGGCGTTGTTTGACTGTCTGAAGTTTTTACCTCCAGAACTGTTCTTTGCACACTGTTTTCTAAATTAAGAGAGCGCATAAATATACATTTTGCAGTTATGCGCAGTATCCTTCGTAACTCATACCAGAAGCCGTCGTGAACTTGACACAGGACGCGGCTGCGCAGCAACACCATCTATGAATTTGCTGCTCAGTTTACTAACGCAAGTTATATGGTTGCAAACAGATATAGCTTCAACCCAAAGCACCGCGAGATGGCATTTCCATACGGAATTTGTAAAGCCGCTCCTTTTGCAAAGCTGCTCCATTGGTGAAATCATTCCGTTCAAAGGACATACTTTTGATTATTACTGTTAAGAATTTTGATACTGGAGGTAAATGATAATGAAAAACAGTTCCAAAATCCGGTTTTTAGTGCTGGCATTAACCCTTACAATGATTCTGTCATTGGTTGCATGTGGAAAGAGCCGCACTTCCATTGTTGGGACCTGGAGCAGCGACGATGGAGAGGAAGTCCTTATTTTTAATAAAGATGGTACTTGTTCTGTCCCGTTTACTTATGATGGTGGTTGGTGGGAAAGCTGCGACCGCTATTCTGTTGATGATGATGGGACGCTGGTTTTGAGCAGCAGCAAGGGAAATATTGATTCCAAACGCTTTAGAAAACAGGACAGCGCGGAAGATGTAGAAGAGAACGGCGGGTATTACTTATCGGGCAATAAATTGATTATTCTTGATTTTAGAACTCTACGTTCTTATACAAGGAAATAGCTAAATAATTCATGAGGTGAAAGATAATGAAGAAATTTTCTAAGTCTATTTGCACCACCAGTGAGAATGATTCTTCGTTCCTGGTTATTGAAAAAGACTGAAAATCGGAGGAAAAAGTATGTCTATCTTTGAAAAAATTGGGGAGAAACTTTCAGGTGCCGGACAAGGTGTTGCACAGCAGGTAAAAAATTTCGCTGATGTTGCACGGCTGAATAGTATCATTTCCGAAAAGGAAAAGCAGATTGCCCAGCTTTACATTGAGATCGGGCAAGCATACTATGAGCATCATAAAATTGATCCGCAGGGCGAGGAAATTGAACGCATACAAAAAATAAGCTCGCTGAACGCTGAAATATTGGAGTGCAAAGAAAACATCAAGCAGATAAAAGGGGTGACGAAATGCCCCAATTGCGGTGCTGATGTTTCTCTTGACGCAGCGTTCTGTAACGCCTGCGGCACGAAAATTCCTCCTGCGGCAAAGGTTGAGGATATATCCTCTAACGAGTCGGGAGCTTTGTGTCCGAAGTGCCATAATCCCGTCACTGCTGGCAACGCATTCTGCAACCATTGCGGAACGAAAATCGAACAACGATAACGAATAATATAGAAAAGAGAGGTAGTAAATATGTTCTGTGGAAAATGTGGAGCGCAAAATCTGGAAAATGCGACCTTTTGCAAAGAGTGTGGGGCACCGCTTAATAGTACATCTTCTATAAGTACAGGCTCCGATATGGGTGAACTGTTAGTATCGACAAAAACTGGAGCAGCAGGTAGAAAAGTTTTACTTTGTGTTTTGTGTCCTTTGTTGATTCTTTTGGGCATCTTTATTATGGCTACTCCAGAAGCCTTTTATGAACTAAGCCATCAGCATTATCGTTTGATTGCTATTTTAATAGGATCGGTTTTAATTGGATATGCTTTATTCTGTTTGATTACTACTTTTTTAGGAAGTCGTTCATATTGTGATGTTTATGAAAATTCCGTTGTAGGTATGACAGCGTTGAGCATGAATCAGCCCAATATGCCTATGCAAAAATTTGCTATCAACTATAGTGAAATCAACAATGTCACTGAAACTGGAAAGACAATTTGTATCTACACTGTTTATGCAACATATGAGGTGCTGGCACTTCACAATCGTTCAGAAGCTGTAAATGAGATACGGAAACGAATTTCTAAAAATGCCGAAAAGTAGATGGAACTGAGCTAACATATTGATTTGTTAGAATTGAAGATGATAGAACGGATTCCATCACACTTTTTAGTTGCCATACGTTGACTGAAAGTAGCTATTCCAGTTGGGGATAGCTACTTTTTCATAAGGGAACGTCCAAAATAAAGATTTCGTGGTATAATGGATAAAATTAAGAAACAAACGGAAGAAGCGTAGAAAAGATGCCCCAAATGCGGGAAAAGGTAGCTCTCTATTTGACTTTCTATAACCGCGCGATTTGGGCGTGCTAACGTGCCCACGGCAATCGCTTACGAAACAGGGAATACTTTGAGCAAGTAGCTTGGTGGAGGACGCTATGGATGAAGTCACTGCAAGGAGGAATACACCTATCAAGCAGGAAAAAACACATTCATTATCACGCCCGTCTACAAGGACGAGGGTGAGTCTATGCGTGACATTCTTTTGAAACTGATGCTGGCCGACTTTGAGCCAGCTTAACTTTTTCATCGACATCCTTAACATAGGCGGTCGGCAGAGGTATAATATAGTTAGGATAAACTCCTCCTGTTTGGCTGTGGGAAGGAGGCTATTTTGAAACAGTCAGTCAAGAAAATCACCCTCGGCACAGCCGCTCTTTACTGCCGCTTGAGCCGTGGCGATAACATCAACAACGAGTCCAACAGCATTAGCAATCACGACAGAAAACAGATAACCATATTTAACGACCCGTAGGCGCTACGTACAACGCAAAGCCCACAGGCCACACAAATGGGGCATCGGCTTTGCACAAAAGGGCCGATGCCCTGACGTTTAATCGATAAGATCAAAAAGAGGTGCAAACCAAAAATATATTTCGAAGACCTTGTAAGATTTTGCGTTTTGCGAAGTCATATAGGTAAACGGGTAAAGGAGGTGAAAAGGTGGCAGACTTTGAGCAGATATACAGGGACTATTTCAGGGATGTGTTTCTCTATTTGCGGCAGCTCTCCGGCGGGAACGAACAGTTAGCGGAGGACATTACCAGTGAAGTCTTCTCCCGTGCGCTGCGGTGCATTGACAGCTTCCGCGGCGACTGCGACATACGGGTGTGGCTGTGCCAAATCGCAAAGAACTGTTATTTTACTTACCTGAAACAGAGCAGTAAGACCCAATTCGCGGCGGACGTAGAACGGTATATGCTGGAAGCGGAGGAATTGCCCGAGGAAATCCTGCTGCGCAGCGAGACTGTTCGGCAGATAAAAAAGCTGCTGCATGAGCTGCCCGACCCGTATAAAGAGGTTTTCATGTGGCGAGTTCTTGGTGAGATGAGTTTCAAGCAAATTGGGGAGCGTTTTCAAAAGACGGAGAACTGGGCGTGTGTCACCTATCATCGGGCACGAAAAATGATACAAAAAGGAATGGAGGCTTGCGAGGATGAAAAATGAGTGCAGCATTGTATGTGACCTTCTGCCGCTCTATGCGGAGGATATGGTATCGGAGGATACGGCGGAATTTGTAAAGGAACACTTGGGAAACTGCCCCACCTGCCGTGCGGAGCTGGAAAAGCTGCGAAAGCCTGTTCAGCCGGTAGCTGCGCAGCACGTGCCGGATATCGATGCCGAGCCGCTGAAACGCCTAAAAAAAGCGCTGCTGATGGAGAAGGTACAAGCTATTCTATGCACGGCGGCGGTACTGTTGGCACTGATGCTGTCGGGGCTCTCCTTTCTAACCGCGCCGGAATACTTCGCCTATTCGCAGGAACTGGTTACGGTAACAGAGGGAGCAAACGGAGAAGCAACTATCTCTTTCAGCAGTGAAATCACGAACTACAAGCTCCAACGGATCGCCGATCCGGCCGATAAGCAGACAGTCTACCACCTTGAAGTGTGGACTTGTGCATGGGACAGGATGTTCTCCAAACCCGGCGCACAGGATGTGACCGTAAAGCCCGAGAATGGTCATGAACTGCTCATCTATTTTACGCAGTTTATTAACCAAAGCTCCAGTAACAGCGCTGTGTGCATCTACGGCGAGATTGAACCCGACAGTGGCGGATGGATGGCGCTGCCAGGGCTTTCGATGGGCTACTGGTTGGCGATAAACATAGTCCTGCTTGTGATCCTCGGTGTAATATGGCTGAATCTGCGCAAAAAGGAGAAGCCGCGCCGTCTGGTAGAACGGCTGATTCTGATTCCCATCGCCTACATGCTTGGACATCTCTGTGTGCTGGGCTTTCACACTCTCTCCTCCTCGGAATGGCGTGATGCTCAGATGATCCTTGCAATCGGCATTCTGTTCTACTGCGCTATGCTGCTTGCGCTGAGCATCTTCTACAGTAGGAAAGAACTGCGGGATATGCGCAGGGACGGTAGCAGATAAAGTGTCTGCTACACAAACAACAAAAAAGTGCATTGGCTATCTAAAACGATAGTTTATAGCAAATTTAATGAAAGGAGGTGGATACCATGAAAATTCGTAATACTATTGCCGTGATGATCTGTATCATGCTTTTGGCAAGTTGCTGTATAGTTGCAGCAGCAGCGTCTGGCAGCGAAAACGTAGGCGGAGGTTTTTGGGCTTGGGAAACGATTCCGGGGTTCATGGCAAAATCGTCTTATCTGCATCGCTTGCAAAGGCATTCAGCTTCGGCTCAAGTAGGCGCAGGCGAAATCGTTCGCGACGTTGTTGATGCAAATAAAACAGCTATAGCAACTGCGTGGGGCCTTTTTGGGACTTGTCGCGTCTGGTGGGATAATAATCCGTAAGAATGCCTTATAGTTCGAGTAGCGTATGATCATCAAATTGTATGGAGGGTAAGCCCGTTGCATTCCTGTAGTGGCGGGTTTGCCCACGATGAAGGATTTATGAAAGTGAGGTGGCTGTAATTATGAAACGGCTGGTAGTTTTCTGCTTCTGTCTGCTGTTTGGCGTTCTGTCTGCGCTGTCAATCTTAAATTTTGATGGCGAGGCGGTTGGCGCTATGGAGGGCAAAATGAGCAGAATGATGATTGTGAAACCGCAAGGTATGGACAACACATATTTTCTTACGGCGATTGACAACGCATTGAAAGATAAAAATGCTGACATCATGATGCGTATTGTGTCTCTTGAGGACGGCAAGCCGATCAACAGATATTACAAAACAAATCATACATCTGATTTTCTTGATATCAAAACGGATTGCGGAATCGTTATTACCGGGAACGAATGCATTGCTACTGTCGAGCAAGAGGGATATACCACCCACCGGCTGGGATTGCCTGCGCTTTCACAGGATATAGCCATATTCGATTGGTATGAGCTTGAGAATTCAGACATTTCAAACGGGATTTTTTATGCAAAAGAAACCGATACCGCAACCGTGTCCGGTGCAATATCTGAGCTTGGAATGGATGTCGTATTGGATCGGAGCGCTTTTGTCCATGCGGGATACTCTTTCTGGCTGTTCGGCTTTGTGCCAGCCTTCCTGTTTGTTATCAGCGTGATGTTCTATACATTCTCCATTGCCAAGAAAAATGTACTAAAAAGAATTGACGGGTATTCGGGAAGAAATATACTCAAGAATGAGTTTTGTGAACTCGGCGTTCCTCTTGCCGCTTCATTTGGCTTGCTTTTGCTCGTAACACTCATTCTATCAGCGGTTCTGTTCAAAAACGCGCTTATGCTGTTTCTTTTGTTCTACCTCAAATATTTTGCCATAGGTATATGCACATTGATTACAGGCTTGGCAGCCGCAGCTATTATTATTTCGACCCAACGGAAGGCCACGCACAGCAAGGGACAGATTCCGAAAAACGGGATATACAATATTGCTACCCTTTCCAAATGCGTGATTCTTCTCTTTTCAGCTGTTTTTATTTCCATTGCGGTACGAAATGTTTCTGTTACACTTCATACCTATCATACCGCAAAGAATCTATCAGAAAAGGTTTCCGGCTATATGACTGTACCGATATACATCAATAACGCTTCGCTTGATAAAGAGGCCGAAAACGGATATCTCCAATTTTACCTGAACTCCGTCTCTGCATACGATGGAATTCTCGTATATTCCGGTAACTATGACTATGATGTTACAAGCGGCAAAACGATAAACGAGGAATTTGCTCATGAGAATCGAGACTACATTGTTGTAAATAGGAACTACCTGCACTTCAATCCTATCTTGACGTCTGACGGAAGAGTAATTGATGAGTCAATGCTTTCAGATGATGTAATTAACGTGCTGTTTCCGGAAGACAAATCCGAAAGGATTGATACATACCGTGAAAACGTGCGGCTCGTATATTCCAGCGATCCTAATATCTTGCTTTATGACGGTCAAGCATCTGAAATTTATGCGTATAACCCCAATATTAGTACCGGCAATGGGCTTATAGACCAGCCTATAATCGTTGTTGTAGAAAATCATCATTTGGATGGCCTTTATATAACCAGCTATATCTCAAAAGGAGCATATTTTATCAAGACTCAAACGGATTCTCCGTATACGGAATTATACCCGCTTTTGAAGGCATCGGGAATCGAAGCATACACTCTGGAATTGCGTTCGGTTGCCGATAACTATGAGAAGGTCATAGCCCGGCAGCTAACCATGCTTCGTATTTTTGGCACTCAGTCTGTATTTTTGTTAATTGGTCTATTTGCACTAATCATATTTACTGCAAGCCTCTATTGCGAGAATTACAAACGCAAAATTGCTGCCTGCATGATCGAAGGATATTCTCTGACGAACTGTATCCGGGGTCATCTTATCCTAACAATATTCGTTTACGGGGTCAGCATCTTGGCCCTTTGGGCAATAGAAAAAATGAATGTTATCGGAATAACGGCGGAAAGCTTAATACTCCCCATAGCCCTTCTGCTGGATATTGCAGTTACTTATGGTTTGTGTCGCCGCTATTCCACCGCCAATCTGTATAGCATAATGAAGGGAGCTGAATAAAATGAACTTAATCAAACTTGAAGGCGTTTGCAAGCGTTTTGGAGAAAAGAATCTGTTTAACAACCTGTCAATGGAGATAGAGCAGGGCGAGTTTGTCTCGATTATGGGAGAATCCGGTGCAGGCAAGACAACGCTTCTTAATATCATTGGAATGTTGGAACCTCCCGATCGGGGAAATGTAACGGTTTGCGGGCAGCAGAGTTCAAGCTTTTCGTCCCGTACCGCAACGTTGCTCAGGAGGAATCACATTTCTTATCTTATGCAGAACTACGGCTTAATTGATACGGAAACAGTAAAATACAATCTCTCTATCTCCGTTCACTTCAAGAAGCTGTCAAAAGCTAAGAAAAAGCAGCTTTATTCATCTGCACTTGAACGGGTCGGGCTCCCCGGCTATGAGAAAAGAAAGATATATACACTCAGCGGGGGCGAACAGCAGCGCATTGCTCTGGCAAAGATAATGGTTAAATCTCCCCAACTGATTTTAGCAGACGAGCCTACGGGCAGTCTTGATGCGCGGAATCGCGACATAGTTCTCGCAATGCTTCGACAACTTAATGAGGAAGGAAAGACCATCGTTGTTGTAACGCATGATCCTACGGTGAGCGCATGTGCAAAAAGACATATAAATCTTGGATAGCGGCGATTGCTGCAATAACAGCCTGCGTGCTTTTTGCAGTGAACTTCAGGGTGACATTCGTTGATGGGCAATCAATGGAGCCCACTCTCAAATCCCATCAGCTTGTCTTAGTCAAAAGAACTGCTGCAAGCATTCAAAGGGATGATATAATCGTCTTTCGCGTTGATGAAACCGTCTACATTAAACGCGTTGTTGCAGTTGCCGGAGATACTGTTCAACTCAAGGATTCACGTGTTTATATAAATCACGTTTACCTTTCCCCCTACACTTGTGATGCAGACATTGCTGCTGCATACAATTTGGAGGCAGATCACTACTTTGTTCTGGGAGATAATGATGGGGCGAGCATTGACAGCCGAGACTTTGGAATCATCTCAAAGGAACACATTATCGGCAAAGTCATTCTATTTTGATGCAATCACCGTAGGAGTGAGGATAGAGATAACGCTTTGGCAAGCAAGGTCTTTTGGAGCCAAAAGACAGCAGGCGGAGACTCTAACGAGTCCCCGCCTTTTGCTTGATGGGGCGTTCCCCATACCCCCTGTAACACAGATTTCATCTGTGGCTGCGCGATGTGCCATCGCTATTTCTCCTCGCGCTGCCGCTCGGTGGACTGCCGGTTCTGTTCGTCCAGCCCCAGCAGACAGGCGGCGTTCGCCTTGTGGATCAGAAGCTCACGCATCTGCTCCTGCGCCCGGTGGTACTCGGCGTAGGCCGCCTTTTTCTCTGCCAGCAGCCTTGCAAATTCTTCGTTCAGGCTCCTGACCGTGGGCAGCTTTTTCAGGCCAAACGCATCAAAAGCTTTCTTTGCCGCCTTGTGGATGAGGATATCCCCCTCATGCTCCGCAAGGTATTTTTTCGAGTACCCCTCCTTGCGGTAGCCGGTGTAAACGCTGCGGGTTCTGGAATAGTTCATGATGTGCGTCCGCAAAGTCTGTATCTCGCTCATACGCGCTTCCGCCGCCTTTATGGTCGCCTTCAAAGCATAGAACCGCTTCTCCGCATCGGCGGCTGCATTGACAAGTGCGTCGAAATCGGCAAAGCCCTTTTCCTCCAGATATATCAGCGTCTGTGCCATCTGCTTGAGCTTTACCACCTTCATCGCCTGATCGTAGCGGTAGCCTTTTCCTGCGTTGAGCTTCGCCTCAATGTCGGAAATCAGCGTGGCGCGCTCCCTGCGCTTCGGATATTTTTTCCTGACGAAGGGCTTGTGCGTTTTGCTTCCGGCGATAACCGCGCGCAGCTCCTGCTCGGAATATCCCTCGCCCAGGGAATCCAGACGGATGCTCTGTTTCTGGTTTTCGTGCCGCAGCGACAGCCTGCCCTTTCGGGCGACGGAATAGCCGGAATCCTTCAAAAGCGCCAGCAGCGCGTCGAAATCCTGGGGCTGCTTTTCAAGCGCCGCGTCTATCGCCATGCGCAGAAGATCCCGGTTGGAGAGCTTGTCGTGACCGCCGCGCCATTTGTTGTAGCTCAGCCCGTGTTTCTGCGGATTCTCCACCACGGACAGCCGGTGCTCGGCGCAGATCAGGTCGGACAGCCTGCGGACGGCGCGGTAGCTGCCGATGAAGTTCTTGAACTTCCGCGTACAGTCCAGCGCCGTGGAGTTCCAGTAGATGTGGTTGTGAATGTGCTTTTTGTCGGTGTGGGTACAGACGAGGAAAGCGTGCCGGCCCTTTAGGAAGCGTTTGGCAAATTCGTAGCCGATGCGGTTGGCCTCCTCCGGCGTAACCTCTCCCGGCTTAAAGGACTGCCGTACCTGATAGGCGATGACGTCGCTTTCCTGCACCCGCCCGGTCAGCTCCCGGTACTCCCGCTTGGACAGGGCAAATTCGGAAACGGCGGTCTCCGGCTCGCAGACGAACGCGGAGATCAGCGTGCCTCCCTCGGTCTTATCCGGGTTCATGCCGTACTCCGTCCGGTCGGCAAGGCACTGTGCCAGCGTCTTGCCCTTGTTTAAGTGCATGGGTATGATTCGTGTGGTCGCCATATTCCCTCCATGGAAAAAGACGCAGGAGGGAGCCTGCGCCTTTTCACATTACGCATATTCCGTTTATCCGTAGATTCGCTCCTTGAGCAGCATTCTCATGCCGATAAACCGCGCTGTGAGCTTCACCGCCAAATAGTGCAGTCCGTAGGGTGAAAGCAGAAACGCAATGCCCAGACAGATGCAGCCGTTCTGCACGTTGCCGTCCACAAAGTAAAAGAAGCCTGAAAGCAGAAACAGGGCGGAGGCGATGACACAGACCACGGCGGAAGCCTTGAGCGCCAGCGTGAGCGCCCATTCCACGATCCACAAAACCAGCATAAGGGGCGCAAGCAGCAGTTTCAAAATGAATTTCATAGTCGTTTTCCGTCCTTTTTGATTTCATTATACAGAAAGAGCTGCCCTAAAACAAGGATGCCGGCAGCATGGGCTTATCGTATATTTCTGCCTGCTCACTGAATGGTGGACAGCTTCATAAGAATTTTGTTGGCAAGTCCCCATAGCTGCTTCTGCTTTTCCAGAATCTCCGCAAGGTCGGTGTCATACGCTCTGCCGCTCTCGTTGAGCCGTTTGGCGATCTGGTTGATGTTGTTGCTCGTGTAGCGCAGAAGCGAGATCATCTGCTTCAGCTCAGGCAGCTCTAACTTGATCACCAGCCCGTCCAGCGCCATCTTCCGCAGGAACGCCTCCTGATTGGTAACGCCGATCCGCGCCATCTTTTCCTTCAGCAGCCGGTGCTCCTCCTCCGTCAGGCGAACGGAGATGCGGATGCTCCGACGCATGAACTGCGCGCTCACAGGGACGGCTCCTTTGTCTTTTTGACTGCCTCCGCCGCCGCTTCGGGCGGTCTGCTTTTCAGTCTGCCGAGCACCGAGGGCCTGCGCTCATGCGCCCTTGCGTCCTCCCGTGCCAGCGTGGTAAACAGGTCAACCAGCCCGCTGTGGCTGTTCACCGCCAGATAGCAGTTCCGATCCGTCCCCCATGCGTCGGGGTTCTCCGAAACGGGAACGGTCTTTGCCCATTGCTTGTTGTCCGCAGAGAACCGCCCGTCCCAATCCTTCTGCCGGATGGTAATCGCCAGCACATATAAAATGCGCTCATGCCCGAACTGCTCCGCCACCTGCGCAACGGCTTCCCTGTGCAGGACGTTATCGCAATAATGCTCGGAGATCGCCTTCTCGATGGCCTCCTTGCAGGCGGCGCTGGCCTTGTTGGAGGCGCGGTAAAGCTCCAGCTCGCCGTTTTCACGGGCGTGCTCGGCGGGAAATCTGTAAACGGGAATATCCTTCATATTGGTGCATCCTTCCTTTCATTGAGCTGTAGTGAAGCGGCTCCGACAAAATCCGTTCTTAGTCGGAGCCGCCGTTTTTTTAGCGTTCCTCCTTGTTCCTGTGCCTGATTTTGTCCTCGGCGCAGGGCTGGGACAGCGGCGCTTTCAGCTTTGCCAGCACGGAGGGACGCTCCGCCTTTGCGCTCTGCACGGCGGGCGCGTCCTCCGCCATCTGCTCCATGGGCGTGCGGTCGTCGATGTTCAGCTCGGCGTTCAGCTCCGCAAGCCGCGCGGATTTTGTCCGCAGCTCATCCTCCTGGGGAAAGGGCTTGCCCAGCTCCGCCTTTGCCGTCTCCATCTGCGCGGTGAGCGCGCCCAGCGTGTTTCGGACATTCTGCAATCTGTCCGGCATGGCGTTCAGGGCGTTGTCAATGCGGGTGAGGTTGCCCCGCGCGTCCTTGCCCAGCGTCACGCGGTGGTTCATCTTACCCTTGAGGGTGAGAATAAAGTCCCGCCCGAAGTCCTCCACGGTCAGGGACATGGCAAAGCCCCGGTAGCTGCCGATGGGAACGGGCTCCATGCCCTTTGCGTCCTTGAAGGCTTCCAGAATGGCAGCGCCTGCGTTGTCCTTGTCGGTAAGAAGGTCGCCCTTGACCTCCATGCCCGCAAAACCGTCCACGGGGTGCGGATGCCCGGCGAGCGTCTGCATATCGGCGGTGAAGCCCTCCACGAAGCTCTCGTTCTGCCGGATCTGTTCGGGGAAATGCCTGAGCAGATTGTCCTCCAGACGGAACTGCTGGCTCTGATGGCTGGCCTTCATCAGCTTCAGGCGGGCAACATCCACATCCAAGTCCATCTTCTCCTTGATACGCTCGTCTCCGGCGCACAGCGCCTTGATCTCGGCGTAGGAAAGAGCGGTCTCGTCCACGTCCTCGCAGGAACGAACAGGGGATTTTGATGTCATGATTTGCGAGATGAACTTCTGCTTGTTCTCCACCGTCTGCCAGAGGTAGGCGTCGAAGGTGGATTCTGTGACATAGCGGTAGATATGCACTTCCTTGTTGCGGTTGCCCTGACGGATGATGCGCCCGCTGCGCTGCTCCAGATCACCCGGTCGCCACGGGCAGTCGAGGTCATGGAGCGCCACGAGCCTGTCCTGCACGTTCATACCCGCGCCCATTTTGAAGGTGCTGCCCATGAGCACACGCACCTGACCGTTTCTCACCTTAGCAAACAGCTCTTTCTTTCGGGCCTCCGTATTCGCCTCGTGGATGAATGCGATCTCCTCGCGGGGGATTCCTCTGGCGACGAGCTTTTCCCGGATGTCGTCATATACCGTGAAGCCGGGTTCGTCGGGGTTTTCCTTGTCGATCAGCCGCTGGACGGCGTTGAGCTCCGGGCTGTCCAGGTTCCCGCCTGCCGTCTTTGCCGCCTTCGCCCCGGTCGCGCCGGTTTTCGGGGTGGACAAATCGCAGAACACGAGCTGGGTCAGCCTGTCCGCCTGTCCGTCCTGCCAGATGCGGTGGATATTGTCCGCACAGCGATTGACCTTGCTGTTCGGGTCGTCCGGCAGGTCGGGGTTGATGACGCGCTGGTCAAGCCCCAGCTTGCGCCCGTCCGAGGTGATCTTGAGCATATTGTCCGTGCCGGGGTCAACAAGCTGGGCGTGTACCCTTGCGGCGCGCTCGGACAGTTCCTGCACCAGCTGCTTCTGTATCTCCGTGGGCTGTGCCACCTCGTTGTGATAGATGGGCGTGGGCGTAGGCAGGTTGAGCTGGTCTGAGGTCTTGATATCCGCCGCCTCCTTGAACAGGGTCATGAGCTCAGGCAGATTAAAGAACTTGGCAAAGCGCGTCCTCGCCCGGTAGCCCGTACCCTCGGGGGCCAGCTCGATGGCGGTCTGCGTCTCCCCGAAGGTGGAAGCCCAGCAGTCGAAGTGGGCAAGTCCCTTGCCGCGAATGGTGTCGTGTTGGAGATAGCGCATCATGGTATACAATTCGGTCATGGAATTTGAGACGGGCGTGCCCGTGGCGAATACCACGCCGCGGCTGCCGGTGATCTCGTCGATATACCGGCACTTGAGCAGCATATCCGAGGATTTCTGGGCGTCGGTGGCGGACAGCCCCGCCACGTTTCGCATCTTGGTGTAGAGAAAAAGATTCTTGTAGTTGTGCGCCTCGTCCACATACAAACGGTCTACGCCCAGCTGCTCAAAGGTCACAACATCATCCTTTCGGGAGCTGTCCTGGAGTTTTTTGAGCTTGGCTTCAAGCCCGCGCTTGGTGCGCTCCAGAGATTTAATGGTGAACCGCTCCGCCCGCTGGCTTTTCAGATCCCGCAGACCTTCCTCTACCTCAAAAATCTGCTCTGCCAAAAGCCGCTGCTGTCGTTCCATGGATACGGGTATCTTCTCAAACTGCGAGTGACCGATGATAACGGCGTCGTATTCGCCTGTGGCGATGCGGGCACAGAACTTCTTGCGGTTCTTCGGCTCGAAGTCCTTTTTCGTAGCCACGAGGATGTTGGCGGAGGGGTACAGCCGCAGGAACTCGCCCGACCACTGCTCGGTCAGGTGGTTGGGAACGACAAAGAGGGATTTGTGGCACAGCCCCAGCCGCTTGGATTCCATGGCAGCGGCTACCATCTCGAAGGTCTTGCCCGCGCCCACCTCGTGGGCAAGGAGGGTGTTGCCGCCGTAGAGCACATGGGCGACCGCGTTGAGCTGGTGCTCCCGCAGCCGGATCTCCGGGTTCATGCCCGCAAAGGTGATGTGGCTGCCGTCATATTCGCGGGGTCTGGTGGAATTGAACAGCTCGTTGTACCTTGCGACCAGAGTGTGCCGCCTGTCGGGGTCGCGCCATATCCAGTCCCGGAAAGCGTCCCGGATGGCCTGCTGCTTCTGCTGGGCGAGGGTGGTTTCCCTGGAGTTGAGCACGCGCCGCTCCCTGCCGTCCGCATCGTGCTTGGTATCGTAGATGCGCACGTCGCGCAGATTCAGGGTATCTTCAAGAATCTTATAGGCGTTTGCGCGCTCCGTGCCGTAGGTCATATATGCGGCAATATTGCTGTAACTGACCGCGTTCTTGTTCCTGATGTTCCACTCGGCGGTGAAGGCGGAATAGTTCACGTCGATCATACGCTGTTGGTAGAAGGGGGTCTCGAAGGTCTCCCACATGAACTCCCGGATATACGAGGGGTCGATCCACGTTGCGCCCAGCCGCACCTCGATTTCGCTTGCGTCCAGATCCCTGGGCTGCGCCTGTCGCAGCGCTTCCACGTTGGGCAGATAGCCGGGGCTGTCCTGCGCCGCCTGCGCCGCCTCCCGCAGCTTCTGCCGGACGTTGCCGGAGAGATATTCGTCCGCTGTCTGCCACTCCCCGCGCACAGGGTCGAGGAAGATAACGCCGTTCAGCTCGTTGATCAGTTCGTCTTGGCTTTTGCCGGTGAGCTTAGACATATACTCCATATCCACGCAGGCTTTTTCGGAGATGGACAGCGCCAGCGCCTCCGAAGCGGTGTCCACGCTGGTCACAGCCTCGTGCGCCCGAATGGTTCGCCTGGTAAACATATCCGCCTTGCGCTTGAGGTTTTTGTCCTCGTCCAGCTCCTCCAGGGAGCAGAGCAGATAGTAGGAGCTGTCCTCGGCAAAGGCCAGCGCGTTGGCGCGTGAATTGATAAGCCCATACTTTGCGGTGAAGCCGTCGTAGAGGGTATTCAGCTCCGCCTGCGTCTGCCGGATGGTTTCATCCGAAATAAAGCCGTCCATCTGCTCAGATATGAGCTTCTGCACGCAGTCCCGCAGCTCCACCATGCCCTTGGCACGTTCCTTTGCGGTGGCGTTGAAGTCGGGCTTGGTCATGATGCTGTTCTGCCGGTAGTACAGCTCCCCGTCCACCACGGTGTAGGAGAAGTTCCGCACATTCGGGTCTGCCGGGATGGTCTCCACGATGGTCTCATCCTCGCCCAAATCGGGCAGCTCCGCTTCCGCGTAGGTTCCACGAATATTCCGAATTGCGCCGCTGAGCTGCTCCGCAAGGTCTGCGCCCTCGATGGGCGCAACGGTAAAGTCCTGCCTGCCGTACTGCGTGCTTTCCGAGGTCTGCCGCCCCAGCACCATCTCCGGGTGGTCGATGAAATACTGATTGATGGCAAAGCCGTCCGCGTTCGCTCCCGGGTTTCGCCAGATACCCGTGTGTACCCAATCGGGTTCGATTTCAATGGGTCTGTCCCGCTTTTGAAGAAAGATAATATCCGAAACGACATCCGTACCGGCGTTGGCTTTGAAGGCATTGTTGGGCAGGCGGATCGCGCCGAGGAAGTCCGCGCGCTGGGCGATATACTTCCTTGCGGCGCTGTCCTTGGCGTCCATGGTATAGCGGGAGGTGACGAAGGCCACCACGCCGCCCGGACGCACCTGATCCAGCGCCTTGGCGAAAAAGTAGTTGTGGATGGAAAAACCGAGCTTGTCAAAAGCTCGGTCGCTGACCTGATACTGTCCAAAGGGTACGTTGCCCACGGCGAGATCGTAGAAATCCTTCCGGTCGGTGGTTTCAAAGCCCGCCACGGTAATATCCGCCTTGGGGTAGAGCTGCTTTGCGATGCGCCCCGTGATGGAATCCAGCTCCACGCCGTAGAGCCTGCTGTTTTTCATGCTCTCCGGCAGCATACCGAAGAAGTTGCCCACGCCCATAGACGGCTCCAGAATGTTGCCGGTCTGGAAGCCCATGCTCTCCACCGCGTCGTAAATGGCGCGGATAACGGTGGGACTGGTGTAGTGGGCGTTCAGCGTGGACGCTCTGGCGGCGGCGTATTCCTCCGGGGATAGCGCGGTGTACAGCTCCGCAAATTCGGCTTTCCAGTTATCCTTGCTTTCATCGAAAGCGTCCGCAAGCCCGCCCCAGCCCACATAGCGGGAGAGAATTTCCTGCTGCTCCGGGCTGGCCTGCAAGCCCTCAAACTCCAGCTCCTTCAGGAGATGGATAGCCGCCATATTTGCCCGAAACTTTGCTTTTGCGCCGCCGACGCCGAGGGCATCATCGGTGATGTGGAAATTCTGCGCGTTGCGGTGGCTTGCTGCCTTGAAGTCCGCATAAGCGGCCTGCTCCGCAGCGTCGGCACTGGGAAAGCCCTGCCACTCGCCGTCAATGGAAATGGATACCGCAGGACGGTGTGCGGGAGGCTCGTCGATCTCGGCCTGAGAGATGGCATCATCAAAATCAGGCACAAATTCGCCCATTTCTGAAAGTGCCGCTCGGCCTTCCTGTTCCAGAAGCAGCGCTTCTTCCTCGCTCATAGCAGGAGGTTCAGGCTCGGCGGGTTCCGCAGAGGGTGGGTCATGCTCCGGCTCGTCAAAGCGCAGGGTACGAATCTCTACATCATAGGGGAGGTTGTTTTTGTCACCGGGATATACTGCCACGGTTTCCTCGGTGTAGGCGGGTTTTGGTTCTTTTTCGGGGACAGCCGTATTCTCTGCGGCAGTCTTTTCCGGCTGCGGATAGCGCTCCATGAGCCGTGCGAAGCTCTCCCTGCTCTCCGCACGGGAGATAGGGTAGAGAAGCGATGGGTCGCGGAGAGAAATATCAAAAAGCCCGATGCGCTCAATAATGAACGGCTTGCCGTCCTCCAAATATACCGTATCGCCTACGGAATACGGGAACGGTTCTCGCTGCGGGACAGGAGCTGTTTCGGGAACGTCTGTAACTGCTTCCTCCGGCTCGTGCCGGCGGTGCTGCTCCACATCCTCATCCGAAACATGAATGAGATCGCTGAAATCGAGATTTTCCAGCTCGTTGGTAATAATCTCCTGCAAAGAGCCGTACTGCCGGGTTTCCAGATGCTCATCATTCAGATAGCGCTCCAGCCGGTAATTCACAAGGTCGATGTTCACCTGAATGGGAATCTCATCGTCGGTGACGGTGGTGTAGGCGATGCCAATCTTGGTAGGGTCGCTGAAATCCGCCTCCGAGCCGTATTCGCTCCGGCAGAAGTCGGAGATCAGTCCCTTTGCCCGTTCTATAAGCGCCTGCTCCGCCTGTCCTTGCAGCTCCAGCCGGTACGCCTCTGCCTGCCATTCGCTTGTAAATTCCTCGGTCACGCCGTCTGCGTCAACATAGTAGCCGTGGGTCTCGTCGTCCCACACGGCGTACAGGGTACGGAAGCCCCGGTCAAGGCTTACCACATGGAAGCGGTCTGCGGGGATAATGCTTTCTGCGGTCGGCTCACCTCCCGCTACCTCTGCGTGCGCCCGTTCATCCGGGTAATCGCCGTAGATACGCAGATACTTCCGTGCCTGCTGGTCGTAGATGGCTGCGCCGTCATACGCAAAGCCGTCGCTTTCCATCGTGCCGTCCACATAACCCTGTGCGGCTTTTTCTGCTTCTTCCAGCGTTTGATAGTCCCGTTTCTCATCAAAGCCGTTTTCAAAGTGATGATACGCCACGACCTGATACTGTGGTGCCATCCGGTCGGCATAATCATCAATCATTTCTTTCGTCAGCCATTCCGGTTTTTGGGGGAGCGCGTCATAAAGCTCCCGCATTTTGACGATCTGTGCATAGACGCTGCCCGCCCACAGATGCTTTTCTGCGCGGTTGCCTGCGCCAAGAAAGTATTCGCAGTCTGCCCGAAGCCGGTCTAAAATCAAGTAATTCCGGTTCTGCTCCAACACAGACTTTTCTTGCTCTGTGAAGAATTTATCCTCGCGGATGAGCTGTGCCAGTCGCCGCTGCACCTTCGGCCACGAGAGCATAACCGGCTCGGAATTGCCCACGGAGATTTGCAGCGGTTTAGAGGTATCCTTCAAGCCGTACTCCCGTGCCAGCCATGCGGCGGTGTCCCGGTCGCGGGCG
>ENA-OWPL01000446-OWPL01000446.1-human-gut-metagenome-genome-assembly--contig:-NODE-446-length-29163-cov-4.518483_pt1 | contig 29163 bp, 27 predicted proteins | sample MGYA00248263_ERZ651844 | MGnify/ENA primary metagenome ERZ651844 (study PRJEB26924, sample SAMEA4378256) | human gut metagenome | biome: human gut; feature: human-associated habitat; material: faeces...
AGGCTTAATGTCAATACAGATGCCGTTTTCGTCACAGATGACCTTGCTTTCGCTTGACTTTATATCGGGAGCGCCTCTGTCCTTACGTTTCTTTATAAGTATCTGTGCAAGCTCGTTCATAACGGGTATGCAGTCGATGACATCCTTGTACTTTCTCTTTATCTGTGCGTTTGCGGTGCCGTCAAGTATAGAGTTTACCTCGCTGTAAACGCCTTGTACACGGGAACGGATGACCGTTTTTGCAAACTTGTATTTCTTCACTGTACCCTTGTCCGAAATTTCCATAAGGCAGGAGAATGCGAGCCTGTCCACTCCGGGATTAAGAGAACATATACCGTTGCTAAGTTCCTTCGGGAGCATAGGTATTACCTTGTCGGCAATATAAACGCTTGTGCCTCTTTCAAAAGCGTCATTGTCAAGAGGCGAGCCTTCGGTAACATAGTGGCTGACATCGGCAATATGAACGCCAAGCTTATAACCGCCTTCTGTCCGTTCAATGCTTATCGCATCGTCAATATCCTTCGTATCTGCACCGTCTATGGTGAATATGGGCAGGTCACGCAGGTCAAGCCTTTTAGCCGTCTGCTTTTCGTCAATAACGGCATTTACATACTGCTTTGCCTGATTGAGTGCTTCCTCGGAGAAATCGACCGGTATATTGTTCTGGATAAGATAAGCCTCGGTGGCGGATTTTGCGTATTCGCTTGAGCCAAGCACCCTTACTATATCAACGATATGCTCGGAGTGATGCTCGCCACGCTTTCTTATGGAGAAAAGCACCTTGTCGCCCTCTTTTATCTGCTCCTTGACTTTAAGGATTGTGAGGGGAGGACAGCCGAGCGAATCGGGCTGAACTTTAAGCATCTTTCCCTCTTTTACGATAACTCCGCCGAACAGCTCCTCCGATACGTCAAGCACCGCAAGCACCTCGGCGGTCGCACTTCTTTGTTCTGTCTTAGCGGCTATCTCACGGGCGATGACCGTATCGCCGGGAACAGCGCCCTTCAGCTTTCCGCCGCTTACAAAGCAATCTTCACCTGTTGCGAGATTTGTAACAAAGCCGAATGTGCGTGACAGCGTCGCAACCTTTCCTGTGAATACGGTGCGTATGTCGCTTATATAATACAGGTCGCTTTTGGCTTTGAATATAGTCCTCTGACGTATCATTGACTTTGCTGTGTTTTTCAGCTTATCAAGATATTTTTTCGGCAATTCGTTCTTGTTAGCTATCTGCTTTAATGTCATTCCCCCGCCGTTTTCAAACAATGTGGCGATAATAAGTGTTTCTAAATTCAAAATGTTTTCCTTTCTCAGTGCGGTTTTTCGTTACCGCTGTTCTTAACTTCTTTATTTCCTTTAATCTTTATTATTATAATACATTTCACGCTTTTTTTCAATAGGTAAGAAGCGTTTTATCTCAACTGTCACTGCATACTCGAAGCAGTTATAGACAAAGATTTAAAATCCCTGCCGCCCGAGCAAAAGGCACAAATGCAACGGGATAATATCTGAACAATATCGAAAAGGCAATCGAGATAAGAAACGCAAGAATACGTTTTGTGTCACTTGTTGATAAGGCGGCAAATCTTCAGAGCTTCCTTGTCACCAAAAACAAGGACAGCGAAGCAAGTTTCAAATAACCCCTTGACAAAACGCAGAAACAGGCATATAATATAAAAGTAATCTGTTTCAGGGCGGAGTGAAATTCTCCACCGGTGGTAAAGTCCACGAGCGCAAAGTATTTGTGCCGATTCGGTGAAATTCCGAAACCGACGGTATAGTCCGGATGAAAGAATCAGAAATGCTTGACCGCAAATCCTTTATTTAAGCGGTACGACACTTTTGAGATAAGGTAAAGCCCCGAAAATACGGGGCTTTTATTTTTTTGGCGAACAGCTGAAAGTCACCTTTGGAGCAGATATAGAAAGGATGATTTTTATGCAGACACAAACAACAAATCCAAGCGGAAACAAGGCACATATCGTATTTGATGTGAGAAAGCTCGTTTTCACGGCGCTCCTTGCGGCTATTTCTTCGGTGCTGATGCTGTTCAGTATCAAGGTACCGCTGATGCCGAGCTTTATCTCGTTTGATTTTTCGGATTTCCCGGCGGTAATGGCTTCGCTCACAATGGGACCAATAGCAGGCGTTTTCGTATGCCTTGTAAAGAATATCATCAACCTGTTTTCGAGTATGACAGGCGGTGTAGGAGAGCTTTCAAACTTTATTCTTAGCTGTTGCCTTGTCATACCGGCAGGCATTATAGGCAGAAAGATAAATACTTATAAAGGCGCTGTAATCGGCTGTGTTGTCGGAAGCGTTGTAATGGCTCTGCTCAGCATAGTATCCAACTATTTCCTTGTATATCCGATATACGAGAATACTATGCCTATCGAGGCAATCATTAATATGTACAAGGAGATAAACCCGAATGTAAACGGCCTTCTTGAATGCCTTATCGTGTTCAACTGCCCGTTCACACTGATAAAGGGGCTTGTTGCGTCGGTGCTGTGTATGCCGCTTTATAAGGTGTTAAGACCGGTGTTCAACTCATATTACAGAAAATGATTACAGACTGATAAATCGGCGTGAAGCCGTTAAGAATGCCCTGTGATGCGGTTGCGTCACAGGGCATTTTCGTATGTGGGGTACATTATTCCTCGTTTATTGCTTTATGGATAAACCTGCATATTGGATACAGAGAGCGGAATCCGTCAAGGATAAGCGGCTGCAGCTCCTTAGTGAAAACCGTTTCATTTTCGTATGTAAAGCTCGCCGTACAGCTTATGGATTTTCGGTTGTACCAGCCGTCAAGCAAGGGAGAGACCTCGCCTTTTTTCCGCTTGTAGAAGTCGCCCTCAAGGGTGAAAATTTTCTGCTTGTCAAATGCACGGACAAGCCCGGAAAACGTTTCGGGATCTGAATCTATCGCATTTCTGAACCTTTGCATTGAGCCAGCATTGGCGCTCCACATACTCATTCCGTAGCCCCAGCCCTCGCAGGAAAGTTCAAAGTAGAACGCAGGTGCGACCCACCAGTCCTTGCGTGTTTCCTTGAAAGTAAACCAGTAGTTATCACGGTACGGGTAGGCGTGAGGGAAACGTGCGTCCTTTACTATCCTTGAAACAGAGCTTACGGTTTCATAGCCTATCTCACTGTAAAAATCGCAGAAAAGCTCATCGCAGAGCGATTTCATGGGCTTTGCGAGATTTTGCTTGTATTCATCTTTATGACTTTCGTACCAGTTTTTATCATTATTCAGCCGTATTCCCCACAGGAAATCTATAGCCGATCTGTCAAAACCTTCAAACATAATATTAATCCTTTCATATTGTTTAAAGTATATTTTACACTGTTTACGGGCAAAATGCAAGTGGTAATAAACGGACGTAAAGGGCATACAATTATTGTGAAATACGTTGTTAAACGGCTTTGCAATGCGAAAGGTGATAATATGAAACGTAATAATAAATGGCTTGATCTTGTGCTTTATATACTGTCGGCGGAGGTTATCGGAATGTCATCGGGACTGCTTGCAGGCAGTTTTAATGAATTCTTCCAAAAGTATAACAAACCGCCGTTGATGCCGCCGTCGTGGGTGTTCCCGGTGGTGTGGGTGATACTGTATGCGGTAATGGGGATATCGGCGCATCTGATACACTATAGCAATGCGGCGGTTAGCATCAAGCGTAAACTTCTGATGGTTTACTGGGTTCAGCTGATAGTGAATTTCCTGTGGAGTATAATATTCGTGCGGTTTGAACTATTGTGGCTTGCTGCGGCGGATATAGTGCTTCTGCTTGTTCTGATAGGGATAATGATACTCGGATTCGGTAAAGTAAATCGCATTGCAGGCGATATAAACATACCGTATTTTCTGTGGGTGGCATTTGCGACTTATCTTAACGTAGCGACAATATTTGTAAATTGACGCATAAACCTGTAAAATCGCATTGTCAAGCCGAAATTTCAATATATAAAAAATGCACCGGCTGTTGCAGAGTCGGTGCATTTTGCTTATGATTTAATTAATAAGCAGAATTTGTTTTTCAATATAAATTATATTTACATTATTCCTATATAATGGTATACTATTCGTATGATGTCAGATGACTTCCTGATATGTGGTGTTGTAATGATTTTAAATTTTGCATGGACAATTCGCCTTGCTGAATTGTATTAATTATAGGTATAGTAACAAACTCAATGAGCACTCCTAAGGTTTTGGCAAGTTAAAAATTCATTGCAGAAAGGAAGAAACATTATGAAAAAATATGCGGTAATTACGATTGCTCTGCTTATAACGCTGATCGGCGGATGCAGTGCCGGCAATAAATCGCTTTCTGACGGCTCGTCTGAAAACAGCGTTATATATAACAGCAGTGCGTCCGAAGACGATGTTAAGTATACTTATGTCTGCGCTCATTACATATATTACAACACAGCCGATGAATTGATGAAAGCGTGCGATATAGTAATGTCGGGCAAGGTTACGGGAATTTCATTCACGGTAAGGGATGGCAGAACGAATGACGAGGTTACCGGGAATACGTCTGAAAGCGACAAGGAAATCTGTACGGTTTATACGGTCGAGAAGGAATCTGCATATAAAAATACAGTCGGTAACGAATCAGACAGTATAGACATTTATGTTAACGGCGGTTTTAAGGATAAATACATTGACGAACAGCTCAAGGTACTTGGTGGCAGCAGAACGATAACCGTTTATAACAGACCTGAGATTGAAATCGGTAAATCATATTTATTCTTATTGCGCATCCGTGATAACAAAGAGGCTTTTTTAGTAACTCCCGAGCAGGGATTTATTGATATTGAAAAAGAACGTAACAACAGCACGGCTGATAATTTCTCGGTGAATGAAATAATCAACAAGTATTTCTTTACAGAAAACAATACGGACAGCGAAAGCGAATAACCGAATCATATAGGCAAATTGTAAAAGGAGAAAAATATGAAAAAGTTAAATTTAATGATTATTGTTACTGTGTTCACCATGATATTATTTTGCTCTTGTGCTCAAAATAATGATGTTATGGCATCTGTAAACGGAATTGACATAAAGAAATCCGATTATGAAGTACGTCTGAAAAGCAATGAAATTATGGCAGAGCTTATGACTGAGGACATAAATAATTCCGATTTCACAAGTGAAGAAAAAAATACCAAGATAACGGAGATAAAAGAAAAGTGCTCAACAGATAAAGAAACAATAATAAACAGTATGATAGAAACCGCTTATATTGATTCTAAATATGATTCTATATACACATGAGCAGGCAAAAAGTGAAATAGAAAAGCAAATGTCAAACCTTGACGATTATGCCGTTGAATATCCTGAGGTAGCCGCAAACGGTAAAATTATGGACGAGTATATCAAACGAATGGGAATCACAAAAGATGAATATATAGATTTAGCCGCAGACAGCTATATCTCATACGTTAATAAGCAAAAAGCAAAAGAAGAGTTTGCAAAAGAAAAAGATATCAGTGACGATGTTCTTGACAAAGAGTTTGAATCATATATCAAGCAGGAAATATCCAAAACCCTTGCTGTGTACTATAAGTAAGCAAAAAAATATTATCATTACAGAAAGCTACGCTGAATCCCGGATTCGAATTACTGAACAAAGAAATATCTGCGTTTTTTCATTTTGCTGTAATTATAAGTACAAAAATTATTTCTTGGAAAAGCGAACAAACAGAGGCACTTGATTGTAATGAATGCCGATGAATATAAAGTAAGGCACAGCCGCAGCGGAAAAGCCGTGGCGAGTGTCTTATACGAAATGAGAAAGTAACGCTGTTTTAACTTTATACGGTAATTTCCGGTATGTCGGCAAAAATACAACGGTGTTCTGACAGGCACTGTGCCGGTTCCGATTTGCGTATGCCGTATACAGAGGTGAAAATTAATGGCACTTATAGATTTTCTTGTGAAAGTATTATGCGAAAGTCCTGACGATAAACCAAAGAGGGGTTCTTTTCCGAGAAGATATATACAGAAAGATGTTTTCAAGTCGGATCATACACTGATATGTCCTTTCAGAACAATTCCTGATGAACCGGGACTTTATATGAAGTTCTTGTATTATCTGAGCGAGGGGCTTGAAAAATACGGGGCTAAAGCTTCTGATGTTGAATATCACGCACAGAAAACAGGCGCATATATTCTAATGGACTGTGAACCTTTGCCTGAAAACAATACACTTACTCTCAGCGGAGCGTATTCAACGATAATGAACAGCGATCGAAATGATGAAACTTTCAAAAAAATAGCCGAAAGCGTTGACTATGCGACAATGAAAACTCTCGGCGGAAAATACGAGCTGACCAATGTTGCAATTCGTAACGGATTCTATTCGAGAATATGGGAAGTGTATCGCAACGACCTTGAATGGGAGAACAGAGATGACATAAAAAGGCTTTGCGAAGAGCAGAAGTGTTGTCCTTTTGTTACAGCTGAATACAAAGACAGTGTCGAACCTTGTCTTGTGATGATATACAGCGATCCTATAAGATTGCAGACAGGTACGCCGCAATATTTCAAAGAGAGCTTTCAGCAATATGTTGACAATAAAATGCCGCACGACAAAGTGAAAGTAAGATTTGACACGTTGATATGGTCGGAAATACATGACAATAACAAGTTACTGACATACGATCCTGCTAGCTGGTTCTTTTTCAACGATTGTAAGTTTAAGGATTGATTTTCTGATAAACGGACATAAAGGAGACACTCAGTAGTAATAAAAGTTGGTGAATATAAAGTAAGACACAGCCGCAGCGGAAAAGCTGCGGCTGTGTCTTTTGTAATATCGTTGACAGGAATTGTATGTGTGGCATTAGCAACGGCAACAGGTCACGATTACGGTAATGTATCAAAGCGGCTGACAGGTTCGGAAGGTCAGCCGTTTTTTGTGTGATATAACATTTGTTGAAATTCCGTGCTGTTTGTGGTATACTTAATCTGTATTAAATTCTGATATTCAGAATGTGGAGAACGGAGAAGAAAATATGGCGGAAACTACGATAGAAACGGCGGTTCAGGCACTTATTGATTATGCTGTGGCAAAGTCGCTCATTACGGAAGACGATGAGATATGCGTCAGAAATTATCTGATGGATATGCTGAAGCTGGAAAAATGGGAAAAACCGTCTGTGAAGGAGTACGGCTCGGTTGACGAGATACTTGACGAGATAGTGGATTTTGCTGTGGAAAAGGAGATTATTCCGCAATCGAATGCGTGGAGGGATCTTTTTGACACACGCATAATGGGCGTGTTCACAGGAATGCCTCACGAGGTGAACGCAAAGTTCAAGGAGAAGTATGCAAAGAGTCCGAAGGAGGCTACCGATTGGTATTATGCTTACAGCGAGGATACCAATTATGTAAGAAAAGGAAGAATAGCAAAGGATATACGCTGGAAGTATGACAGTGAATACGGACAGCTTGATATTACGATAAACCGCTCAAAGCCCGAAAAAGATCCGAGAGATATTGCGGCGGCAAGAAATGCTGTAAAGGTTTCATATCCTGCGTGCCAGCTTTGCATGGAAAATACGGGATTTGCAGGTACGCTTACACATCCCGCAAGACAGAATCTGCGACCGATACCTATGACGATACACGGTGATAAATGGGGATTCCAGTATTCGCCTTACGGATATTACAACGAGCATTGCATAGTCTTTAACAGCGAGCATATACCGATGAAGATTGACGCAGAGGTTTTCGGCAAGCTGTTTGATATAACGGATATGTTACCGCACTATTTTGTCGGTTCTAATGCCGATCTGCCCATAGTCGGAGGCTCTATTCTTTCGCACGAGCATTTTCAGGGCGGTCATTATACGTTTGCAATGGAGAACGCCCCGATAGAATATGAGTTTGCTATGAGCGGCTTTGACAGTGTAAAGGCAGGTATTGTAAAGTGGCCGATGTCAGTTATAAGGCTCAGCGGCAAGGACAGGGCAGAGCTTGAAAGGGCTTGCGACAAGATACTTGTTGCGTGGAGGGCATACAGCGATGAAAGCGTAGGTATATACGCATTTACCGACGGCGTTCCGCATAATACTATCACTCCTATCGCAAGGCGGCACGGTGCTGAGTATGAATGCGACCTTGTACTTAGAAACAATATAACGAGCGAGGAACGGCCGCTTGGCATATTCCACCCGAATCCTTCGCTCCATCACATAAAGAAAGAAAATATCGGTCTTATCGAGGTTATGGGTCTTGCAGTGCTTCCTGCAAGGCTGGCAAACGAGATAAAAGCACTCGGTGATGCGCTTGTAAACAAGACCGATCTTTCGGGCGATGAAAAGCTGTCAGGTCACGCACAGTGGATGAACGAGCTGTACGCAAAGTACCCTGCTGTGAATGCCGATGATGCGGAAAATATCATTAAGCGTGAGATTGGTGCAGTATTTGAGCAGGTACTGCTTGACGCAGGCGTTTATAAACGCAATGACGAGGGTAAAGCCGCATTTTTAAGGTTTATTGACAGTGTGAAGTAAAGATTGAATTGCTGTCCGGTGTAAAAACCGGGCAGTTTTATTTGCTGTATTGTTACAATTGCTTAGTGTAAAATTCACAGTTTTGATTTCAGCTTTCTAACAAACATAATATAAATTGATTTAAACTGTTGATTTCAGAAACGAAATGTGGTATACTTTTATTTAAATAAGTATATCCGGAGGTCAGAAAACAAAAAGTCTGCGGATATAAAGGAGGGAGATTACTATGTTGAATATAAAGCACAGAACAGAGATAATTTCAGCGATAGCGGCTTTATGCATAGCGATCTTCGTGGTAATGGCGTCTTTGTTTATGGCAAATACCATATCTGCACTTGACGGAGAGGTCAACAATTATATAGACAGAGCGGCTTCTCAGAAATGTGACATAGTGGAAAGCGCAATAAGGAACGATGTCAATACGGTAAAGAATTTTGCCGCCTGCGCAAGTAATTATAAGACTACCGATGAGAATCTTGTTATCAAGATGATAAAGGACCTTGAGAACAGCTGCTCAACGATAGACGCATTTATAATCGCCGATGAGAACGGCGATGTTATAACAAGCAAAAACATAAGCAAGAACATATCCGCCCGTGAATATTATAAACGGGCTATGAACGGCGAGGTGTATTTTTCAAAGGCGATATACAGCGAGCCTGACGAAAAAATGGTAAATGCAATTGCTGCACCGATCTATGGCGATTACAAGCGTATTGTGGGCATGGTTGCGGGAATATGCGACACAAGGAGTTATAACAATCTGATTGATATGTCATTCGGCGGTAAAGAAAATGACAGTAACGGATATGTGCTTAATTCTGACGGTGAAGTGATAATGTCCGGTGAAAATGCGCTTGGCGACTATGTTCCTATGGGAGATTTGTTCTTCTCGTCCGATATTCTTGCAGGGGTGGAAGAAAGCGTAAGAAATGCCGTCAAGGATAACTTTGCAAAGGTCGGCGGAAGCGGTATTGTAAAAAGCGTCTGCAAGGGCGAAAAGTATGTAGCGTATTACAGCGGTATGTCGGGCTTTGATGATCTGCACTATCTGCTGATATTCAAAGAGAATGTTGTAGCGGCAGAGCAGAATCATTACGCAATGATAAACATATTGATGTACGCATTCTTTGTGCTGATACTGATTATTGTAATTACGGCATACATAGTGATAGTCAGGGTATCGTTCCGAAGGCTTACAAAAGCCAACGAGGAGGTCAGCAGGATAGCGTATACTGATAGCATAACCGGTTACGGTACATGGGATAAGTTTGTGCTTGACGCAAAAAGTCTGCTGAGGCACGAATACCGCAGATATGCGCTTGTCAGCTTCGATATTGACAAGTTCAAGGCTATCAACGATATGTACGGTCACGATGAGGGCAACAGGATACTTAAGCTGATTGCCGATACGGTAAACAGAAATCTTCAGGATGGCGAGACCTTCTCCAGAATAAACTCGGACAATTATTATATACTTATGATTTATAGCAGTGACAGTGATACTGCAAGACGTATAGGCAGTCTGATACAGGCTATCAAATACGAAATAACCGAGTTTGTGCCTATGCTTTCATTCGGTATTTACAGGATAACCGACAAGAGCGTGTCTATAAGACGTATGGGCGACCTTGCGGATATAGCAAAGCGTACCGTAAAGTACGGCGATGACAGTGCATATACGTTCTACAGCGAGAGTATGCTTGAAAAGATGCGTGAGGAAAAGCGCATTGAAAACGAGATGCAGACAGCGCTTGATATGCATGAATTCTGCGTTTTCTATCAGCCTAAGGTTTCTCTTGACGGCAAGGTTAATCTTACGGGTGCGGAGGCTCTTGTAAGGTGGATAAAGGACGGCACGGTCATTTCTCCAGGAAAATTCATACCGCTCTTTGAAAAGAACAGATTTATTGTCAAGCTGGATTATTACATTATGGATCAGGTATGCCAGAAGATCAAGCAGTGGGAGAGCTATTATCCGCATCTGCTTATATCGGTCAATATGTCAAGAGCACATCTGAGAGATCCGCAGTTTGTCGAAAAGCTGAACGATATATGTTTATCCCACGGCGTTTCAACGTCAAGCATTGAAATTGAGATCACAGAGAGTGCGGCTTATGAGTCGCTCGATGTGCTTACGGCTGTGTTCAAGCAACTCAAGGATTACGGATTCCATATTTCAATCGATGATTTCGGCTCGGGATATTCTTCGCTCAATATGCTGAAAGATCTTCCTGCCGATGTGCTGAAAATTGACAGAGCATTCCTTGCGGAATCAAACAGCAACAAGAGAGCCAACGATATACTGGGTTATGTTATCAGAATGGCAGGCTCGCTTGGTATGCATACAATATGCGAGGGTATCGAAACCGATGAGCAGGCAAAGCTGCTCGGCGGTCTTGGCTGTGAGATGGCACAGGGATTCTACTTTGCAAAGCCTATGCCGAGTGATTCCTTTGAAGAAATTCTTAGAGGCCACAGCAAGACTATCAATATTCCGAGTAATAATCCTGAGGAGGATAAATGAGCATTTCAAATGAGTCCCTGCCGATAATTGCAGGCATTATTACCAATACGGCAAGGTCAATGACTACGGTAATGCAGTATATCTATACTGTGTCCGACAGCGATTTTTACAATATCAATATTAAAGACGTTTTTCGTATCGCACTGATGGACGTTACAGAAACATCACGGCTTGAAAATCTCGGAATCAGGATAAAGACGCCGGAAAATGACGCAATGTTTGAAACAACTGAGTTCGGCAGGGTACAGCATCTTATTATGTACAGCCTTGCGGTAAGGCTGCCGTTTATCGCACGTCAGACGGAAGATTTTCCGCTGTCGGATAAACAGCTTAAACAGGTGTATGAGCTGATGATAAAGAACGGTGCGGATAATTTCGGAGAGGTTATCTACGAAAGCTATGAGGGCAATTTTAAAGTCAGAAAGCAGAAAAATCCTTTGCCGTCATATTCATCGGACTGGTTCAGACGTTATGTTTACACATATATGCCGAAGTTCGGTGAGATAAATAACCGTAACCTTTATTTCCTCGGCTGTGTCGAGGCTATGTTTCCGCTGTATTATTCGGCAATGACGGCACAGCTAAAAAAGGTTATGTTCCTGCTTGATAAGTGAATTAAAATCAAATCCCACAAACGTTTTAAGGCGGTTGTGGGATTTTGTTAATCGGAAATCAATTACCGGATTTTATTGTAGCAACTGCAACAATGCAAAGGAGGATAATATGAGAGAGATTGAAACAAAAAGGCTGTTACTCAGAAAACTGCGAAAAGATGACGCAGAAAGTATTTTCAGAAATTGGGCGAGTGACAGTGAGGTTGCAAAATATGTCACATGGAATGTGCATAAGGATATAAACGAAACCAAGGCGATTCTTGATATGTGGCTTGCGGAATATGATAACGACAAATGTTACCGTTACGGCATTGAAAATAAGGCTGACGGGGAGCTTATAGGAATGATAGATGTAGTCGGTTATCATCACGGAAATCCCGTGATAGGATATTGTTCCTGCCGCAGATACTGGGGCAACGGATATATGACCGAGGCTCTGGGCGCTGTTATGAAAGAGCTTGCGGAGGACGGATTTGATACATTTGTTATCGAAGCAGTTGAAGAAAATGTTGCAAGCAACAAGGTTATTTTAAAGAACGGATTTCAGCTTGTGGGGAAGAGAGAGGACAGGCTGTCGGAAATAAAGCCGCAGGTCGTTACAATAAATTCGTATAGGTATTATGTTGACAGATAAATTGAACAGCCGCCCGTGTGGGCGGCTGTTGTTTATCGGTGCGGTTTTATGAGATAATATCTATATTATACTCGATTTTCATGCGTTTTTCATTTAATTTTATCAGACACCAGCCGCAGCTTTTCCACTGCGGCTGTGTCTTTTATATTCATTCATTTATTTCGCAGCGGACAATAACGCAATATAATCATCCTTATTGCCGTCATCTGCCTTATATGTTCTATTCTCGGCATAAACAGGTATTATACTGCCGTCCTTTGTCTTTGCGTAAGTAAGTATCATATCACTTTCAGCCGTATACTCTGTTTTGAGAAGCTCATTGTGTGTCGGGCAATAATCATTATCCTCGCCGTCTTGGCATACACCCGGCTGAATTGCATAAACGCCGTCATTCGCCGCCATTTTCTTCTTAGCCTCATCATACGGCAGGATATTTACCGTACCTGTTTTCTTGATATACGGCGCTATTCCGTCAACCGATATATAAGTATCACTGCCATTATATTCGATAGTGACGGTCTTGCAGAACATATTGTTATAGTCGAGTATCTGTTCTTCCGCTGTTGAAGCCTTTTTCGTTTTTGCCGTATATCTTATAGTTGGATAGAACGCTTTATCTTCATTTATCGAATACGTTTCAAAAGCACTTTCTTCATACCCCTCGCCGAAAACAGACGAGTGATTTTTGATATACTCCGCAAACTCACTCTTTATCTTTCCAAGCTGTTCATCGGTAACATAAAGCGAATCCGTCCGATTTTTACGGTGTTCAAGCGCCAGTGTATACAGCATTTCCGACGGATATATTCCCTCTATCTGCGACACGGAATTATCATCTGTGTTGAACGACTGTATACGCATAACAAGTTCGCCCTTGTCGTCTGCCCATATGCTGATATCGGGAGATGAAAGCTCTCCGCCGTAAGCGACTTTATACGTTTTATTCCTTATGTCATACCATACGCTCTCACCGTACAGATAATCATAATCGGGATAGTCTTTGCTTGTAAAGAACGCTTTATCGACCTGCTTTATTCCGTCCTCGCTGTACAGCTCGATTTTACTGTTTTCGTCAAAGCTGTATGTATCAAGCTGAGTTACCGATGCAAGATCATCTACCGTGTATCTGTTGCTCACATCACCCGGCGCACCAAGACCGACAGAGAATTTATCATACTGCACCTTGATGAAATCTCTTGCGAACATTGTTTTTTCGTTAATTCCGTTTGAGGTGGAATAATCACTGTGTGACGATGTGTTGCTGTTTCCGCTGAAAAATGCGCTGAGATATTCTGAACCTCCGAGCGCTATCATTGCGGCGGTCGCTACTGCGACAAGACAGAAGCAGGCGGCTGAAATGCCGAGAAAAGCGGAATTCAGATACCACTTGCTTTTGTGCTGCGTTTCGTCAAGTGCGTCGAAAATATATTTTTCATTTATGTCGCTGAATGCAGTAAAAAGAGGGAATGCTTTATGCTCGTTCATGATTATTCTCCTTTCTGAATGTATACATCTTTATCCGAAAGATATTTTCGGAGTTTGGTTCGTGTGCGGTTTAAAATAGATGTTGTATTGGTTTCGGTAATTGCTAACCTTTCTGAAATATCGGCTATACTGTAGCAGGCAAAATAACGTAAGACGAAAATTTTGCGTGTACGCTCGTCAAGCTGAGCTAAAAATGTGTTGAGAACGGATTTAAGCTCATTGTTTTCTGCCGATTTTTCTGTGTTGTCCGTTGCCGGAATACATTCTTCAAGTTCTGACAGCAGTGCATCGGTTTCACCGCATCGTTTTGAACGGTTGTTGTATCTCAGCTTGTCAAGGGAAAGATTGCGGACGATTTTAGCCACATAAGCACAAAGACTGCGTGGTTTTTCGGGCGGTATTGTGTTCCATACTTTCATATATGTATCGTTTGTGACTTCTTCACTGTCGCTTCTGTTGCCGAGGACATTGTATGAAATTGATGAACACAGTCCGCCGTATTTTTCGGACAGGAGTTTTAGTGCCTGTTCATTGCGGCTTTCAAGCAGGGTGGTGATATTCTTGTCGGATATATTCATATTCACTCTCCTTTTTCTCTCTTTATATATTAAGACGATATTTTTCCGTAAATGTCACAGGGTATTGCAAAAAAAGCCGTCCGTGTGGGCGGCTTTTTTATAAGCGTTTATTAAGAACAGATTTGTGCGGCTCACAGCCGCACAGCCGCTTATTGGGTCTTTTTGCGGAGGAGGAAACCGAGAAGCGAGAAGATGAGGAACATTCCGAGGTTTGCAACTACTACGCTTGCGCCTGCAGGGAAATTGTCGGCATAGTAGGTTATCGCTATACCGATAATGTAGCTGACGCAGGAAACAACCGCAGAGCAGATCGTTACACTGCGGAAGCTTCTGAATACTCTCATTGAGGTCAGTGCAGGGAATATTATAAGGCTTGAAATAAGGAGCGCACCCATAATTCTCATTCCCACTACAATAGTAAGAGCAGTGAGGAGCGCAATTATCGTGTTGTATACACCCGACTTTACGCCTGTCGCCTTGGAGAAATTCTCGTCAAAGGTCACAGCGAAAATCTTGTTGTAGAATAAGACGAACATTACAATGACAATAACCGAGCAGATTATGCTGAGCGCAAGATCGTCGTTGCTTATCGCCATAATACTGCCGAACATATAGCTGTTCATATCGGTTGCGCTGTTAGTCTGCGATATGACGATAGCGCCTATCGCAAGCGCACTGCTCGAAAGAAGGGCTATTGCGGCATCTCCTTTTATCTTACCGTCAGAGCTTATTCTGAGCAGAATAAATGCGGCCACGATTACAACTGGGATAGATACCTGCAAAGGCGCTAAATTCAGTGCGGAGGCTATTGCAAGCGCACCGAAGCCGACGTGGGATAATCCGTCGCCTATCATAGAAAAACGTTTTAATACAAGGCTTACACCAAGAAGTGCGGCGCACAGCGAAACAAGAAGTCCGACTACAAGCGCACGCAGAAGAAATCCGTATTGAAAAATCTCAAGCATTTTAACGAGCCTCCTTTGAGCCTGTGTGATGGTCGCAGGTGCAATGACAGTCACAGGTACTCATTGCGTGGAATATATCGGTACTGCGGTACTCGGCGGTAGTTCCGAAGAAGTATGCACCGCTCTCCATATGGAGTATCTTTGTACCGTATTTCAGTGCGCCCTGCAGATCGTGGGAGATCATTATTATCGTTATGCCCTGCTCACGATTCAGCCTGCTTATTATCTCATACATTTCAGCGGTAACCATAGGGTCAAGTCCGGAAACGGGCTCATCGAGGAGAAGAAGTTTTCCTGTCGCACAAAGCGCACGGGCAAGCAGTACACGCTGTTGCTGACCGCCCGACAGATTGCGGTAGCTGCGGTGGGCAATGCCGGTTATGCCGAGAAGCTCTATGTTATCATCGCAGAGCTTCTTGTCGGCTTTTGAATAAAAGGGGGAAAGCCCTTTTCTGCCAAGACAGCCCGAAAGCACTACCTCACGCACGGTAGCGGGGAAGTCCTTCTGTGCGGCGGTCTGCTGGGGAAGATAGCCTATCTCGGTCTGTTTAAGACCGTCACCGAAGATTATCTCTCCCGATAAAGCGGAGCGAAGTCCGAGAATGGTTTTCATAAGGGTGGATTTTCCGCTTCCGTTCTCGCCGACTATGCACAGATAGTCGCCTGCGGAAACATTGAAGCTGAGATCCTTTACAACAGGCATTCCCTCGTAGCCTGCGGTAAGATTTTTACATTCTATAAGATATGACATTATTAATCCTCCTGTCAGCCGTTAAGGGTCAATTTAAGATTTTCGAGATTCTGTTTCATAAGATCGACATAGCTTACGTTGTTTTCAATATCCTGCTTTGAAACGTTGTGGCAGGAGTGAAGCATCAGCTTTGTTGCTTCTGTTTCATCGCACAGAGTATCCGCTATTTTGGTACTGCTGAATTCAAGATAGTAAACTGCAGGAATGTTGTTTTCCTTTATCGTTTTTGTCAGCTTTATCATCGTAGAAACGCCAGGCTCGGATTCATCGGAGCAGGCGGCGAATGCGGCACTGAATTCAAGACCGTATTCGTGCGCAAGATACCTGAACGGGAATTTGTCGGCTAAAACTATCGTCTTGTTCTTTGCGTTGTCAACCGCCGACCTGTAAGCATCATCAAGGTCGGAAAGCTGTTTTGCGTAAGCGTCCTTGTTTTTTGTGTAGGTCTGTTTATCCGACGGGTCAACCTTGCAGATTGCATCATATACCGCCGAAAGCATAAGCTGAGCGTTTTTGGGCGATGTCCATATATGCTCATCGGTTTCGTGTTCATGTTCATGCTCATGCTCATGGTCGTGGTCGTGGTCATGCTCGTCTTCGTCTTCCGAAAGGGTAGGAACATAATCAATCAGCTTTACTGCTGTGACATTTTCAGTATCGTTTGAATTTATCAGCTTTTCAGCCCACTGTTCGTTTTCGCCGCCGATGTAGAGAAATATGTCGCAGTTGCGTATTGCAATCATATCCTTAGCGGACGGCTCATAATTATGAATCTCGCTTCCCGGAGGGAGAAGAATGCTTATTTCGGCATTGTCGCCGGCTATCTGCCTTGCAAGGTCATACGGCGGAAATACGGTCGAGATGATTTTCAGCTTGCCGCTGTCGCTGTTTGAATAACTGCTTTCCGACGAGCAGGCGCACAGGCTGAGAACCGTTGCCGCCGCAGTAATCACGGCAAGCAGTTTTCTTTTTAACTTCATCATATATCACTCTTTTCTTTTGCTGTCGGGGTCTTTTTGGCACATTCTCCGCAAATACCGTAAAAAACGGTGCGTGAGCTGTCTATTGTAAAATCGTGCATTTTCGAAATATGCGCCGCAATATCTTTCAGGTGGTCGCATTCAAGATGAAACAGCTTTCCGCATTTAAGACATTTCATATGAAAATGATCGTGACATTGCTGTTCATCGTTATATTGATAGCAGGCGCTTTTTCCCTCGCTGAGAATGAATTTCCTGACGATATTCTGTTCGCATAGCTTTTCAAGATAACGGTATACGGTGGTTTTGCCGACCTGCTCCGCTTTCAGCGCATCGGCTATATCGTCTGCGGTAAGATGCTTTTTTGCGTTCTTTTTAATATAATCGAGTATCAGTTCACGCTGACGGGTATTGTATGACATATTTATCCCTCCGCAGTAATTACGAATGTTAAATTGAAAATGAAATTCATTTTCAAATCCTTTGATATTATACACTCATTAGCCGTGAATGTCAAGCGGCAACGCAAAGAATCTTGAAATTTCCTTTTAAATATGATAAAATAAGCTATATAGCCTATAGCGAGGTGTTAATATGGATAAAATCCGCATAACCAAAGACGAGAACGGTGCTGTTATTCTGCGTTTTGAAAAGCGTGAGGACTGTGAAAAGTACACGGTTTATTTCAGACGTGAAAACGGCAGATTCAAATTTCTTATAACCACAGAAAAAACGGCTGTCAGAGTGAACGCTGTCGAAGGGCTGTGCTATTTCAGGGTAACAGGACAGACAAGCGGCGGAAGAACGGTGAATATAGGCACTGTGGATACTTCTTCGCTTATGAAGCGTACCGGCTTTATTACTATGGGCTCTTATAATGTACAGAAGATAGTCGAAAGAAGCCCTAAGTTCACAGCCGATAACACTGTAAGAAAAATATCTCCGCTTGCGGCATTTTTCCCTGAAAAAATCGACAACAGCGATGCTCAAGTTGAGAGCAGGACATTTGAATATATAAAAGAAAACCGCTCGGACTATTTTATTTTTGACTTTTACGGTACTGCGGTACACGGACTTGTCAAGACCGAAAATTCATTTCTGACGGGCGGTATTGACGGCAATGAAAAGCACGGCGAAAAACTGCCGAACATATTGCCCGAAGACGTTTATAAGCCGCTTGTCGATATTTTTGCAAAAGAGATATTAAAGCTGTATCCTGCGGACAGAATCATTCTTGTAAGGATGATTTCTCCCGAATTCTACGCAATAGGCAGACAGGTCAGAAAAAGCACGCCGAAGAACAAGCTGAACGCATTCCTTGAGGATATTGAGAATTATTTTATCAAAAAGGTACACCCTGTTATAATAGACCTTTCGGGAAGATATTTCGGTGATTTGTCGTTGACCGGCGACGGAAAAGAGGCAGTGTTCAACCGTTTCTATTTTGCGGACTGCGAAAAGGCACTTGATGAGATTACATCGGGAGAACCCGGCAGAGTGTACAAGGAGCAGGATATTGATTCAAGGCTTGAACAGATACTGTGCTATTATGACAATGCGTGTGCAAGGGGACTGCTTACCGTTCTGCTTGACAGAAAAGAGCCTGCAGACGCACTTATGTTCCATACTTCAAGAGAATTTATTGCGGAGAACAGGGCTGAAATAAAGGATATAATCGAACAGCATTACTCAAGCATAACCGATATTTACAGATATTACGATTTCGGCGACAATATCGAGATGAAGAATGCGGTGAAGGTTATTGCGGCACTGGAAAGCAATACGTTGCAGAATGTGACTCACGGCGAGCTTATAAGACTTCTTGACAGGCAGTACAGGATAAAGCGTCCTATCGCAAACTTTGTTAGGGCTACGCTTGGCGGCGCACTGGGAAAAGAGGTAGATGTAAACGAGCAGAATCTGCGGTTTATGACAAGGGTCGCATACGAGCTGTGGAACGGCGGCGATCCTAAGGCAGTGCCTCAGAAGATAGATGAATATGAAAAGATACACAACTTCACATTGATAGATATGTGGGGTACGGGCGTCATAAAGAGAGCGCTTGCAAAGGCTACAACTATCAGAATGAATGTGGCGGTGAGCGGAGAGTCGTTTGTGTGGGCGTTCGACAAGCCTCATTCCGTAGAGGAAAAGAGGTTTGCCACTGCAGATAAGTCGGGCGCTAAGGCTTTGGAACAGCTTATGAGGACAACTGTGCAAAGGCTCACGGTAAGTCAGTCACGGTGGATAGCGATAGATATGGCGGACGTTATTGCGGATAACGCAAAATATAACGGCGAGGGATTTACTGTAGACAAGCAGTATGCAAATTCCAACCTTGCCGTTATTCTCGGAAAATCAGGACAACCGTTCACGCTTGACGCTCAAAAGGATAAGGAGCGTATTCTTGCCGCCTGTGATAAGCTGTCGCAGTTTGTGAAGCAGAAATACGGCAGTAATATAATTCTGTGCAAGGTGTCGCTCAATGACAAGGTTAGGGATTATGACGGCAAAATAAAGCCGCTTGTGACAGACAAGAAGAAATTCGCAAATGCAAAGGCACTGCTAAAGCTGTGCGAGGAGAGATTTGCAGAAAATACGGATTGCTATATACTGGATAACTCGAAGAACTATGTTTCTGATGAGAATTTTGCATCGGGCGGTGCGGGTATAGCAAGGTTCGAGGCGGATTTCTACTCGGCAACGGCAGAGTATGTGGATTATATCGTGCAGTACAGCCCTGTGCAGAAGTATTTTGACAAGCTGTAAACGGTACAGAAAAAACTAATATGAAACTGCCCCGTGAGCTTTCTCACGGGGCAGTGCTGTATTCCGGTAAATTGCTCAGTCGTCAAGAGCCGAGTACATAACCTGCTTTAATGTTCTGAGCGGACGTATGCCGTTACCGCCGCAGACCTGTATAAAGTACATAAATGTAAGATTGTTTTCGGGATCGTTGCAGAAGTAGTTTCCCGTCCAGCCGTCCCAGCCGTATTCGCCTGTACTGCCGACAGTAGTTATTTCAGGGTTTATTAGCGTTCTCATAAGTCCGCCGTATCCGTAACCGATACACGAATCCCAGTTGAATGTCTTTGCCTGCTCGGCGGTGATGATATTGTGAGATATAAGGTCAACTGCCTTGCGGCTGAGTATGCGGGTATCGCCGTATTTTCCGCCGTTTAACAGCATCTGAGCGAATTTTTCATAGTCGTTTACGGTGGAAACAAGTCCTGCACCGCCTATCTCAAATTCGGGACGCTTTGTGTACTTGTAAACAAGTCCTAAGTGCTGCCAGTCGCACGGAGCGAGCTTTCCGTCCTCGCCTCTGATATAGATTTCTGCAAAGCGGTCACGCTTTTCGGCAGGTACATAGAAATCGGTATCGTTCATACCGAGAGGCGTGAATATCTCATCTTTAAGGAAGTCGCCTAAACGCTTTTTGCTTACAACTTCAACTATCGCACCGAGAACATCGGCGCAGACACTGTAGTTCCAGCAGGTGCCGGGCTGTGCGAACAGCGGTATTTTACCCATTTCGTTGCACATCTCAACGGTTGAATATGTGCCGTTTTCCGAAAACGCTCTTTCGTAGAATTTATCGAATAAATCTGCCATTTTATCGCCGGAGGGATTTACGTTTCTGTCGGGGTACATAAGTCCTGCGGTCATTGTAAGCAGGTCGATGATTTTGACTTCACGGTTTGCCGGAACAATGCCGTCTTTGGTTTCGACCTTCTGATCCTTAAAGCCCTCAAGAAACCAGCTTACACTGTCGGAAAGGTCAATAAGCCCTCTGTCGTAGAGTATCATTGTCGCAACTGCGGTTATGGGCTTTGTCATACTGTAAAGACGGTATATCGTATTGTCGGATACCTTAAGATTACGGGCAACGTCAGCCATTCCGAAGCATTTATCGTATACTCGCTCTCCGTCCTTGATTATTCTTAAATGTCCGCCCGGGATCATTCCGCTGTCGACCTGCGACTGCATCATTTCATCAAGGCGGTTTAGTTTATTCTTGTTCATAGTAACTCCTGTTTGCCTTACGGCTGTTATTTTCAGATTTATTGTAGCATATCCGATGTGAAAATGCAACGTAAAAAGGAAAAGAAACAGCTTGTACGGCTGTTTCTCTATTAATTTACTTAATTTCGAGCGAATCTATAACGCCTGCTATAAGGTCGGGGAATGCGTCATCGTCTGTAGACTGTGTGAATGAGAAACAATAAGCATCTTCGCCCGACTGGATCATATACTGTGTTATGGTGGTCTGCTTTGTTACCTGTGACACCATGCCTGTCAGCTGCATATAGATTGCCTTTTTGCCTGCTATTTCGGTGTGCTGAAAATCAACCAGCTTGAAGTCCTCCATAGTAGCCTTATATGTGGCGGTCATCTGCTCGGAGGTCACATCTTCGATAGGGCTGTTGGTCTTGCTGACTACAAGATTGAATTTATTCTCGTTGTATTCGTCTGTTGACGCAAACTGATATGCTATAGAGGCACTTGCGAGTTTCCAGTCCTCAGGCATTTTGAATGACAGGTTGCCGTTTGCAAGAGAGAATTTGCCGTCCTTTACATATTCGTAAGTGACGGTCGATTCGGTGCTGTTTTCGCCGCTTTTATTCTCGTCACTGCTCTTGGTATCCTCTGAACTGCTGTCGGTTTTGCTTTCGCTGTTGACAGCTTCCGATGATGTGGCGGAGGATTCCGAAACGGACGTTGTGTCGCCGACATTACCTGTTGATGCATCAGATGAGGTCGAGGACGAACTGCAGGCGGTGAGCGCCGCTGTGCAGGAGAGTATCAGAGATACGGCAATGAGTTTTATATAAGTTGATTTCATACTGAAATTCCTTTCGATAATCAAATAGTCAGCCGATAGGCTTTATAAATGATATTTTAGCACATAAGGCGTAAAAAGTCAATTTCTAACCTTTATAAAAGGCGATTGTGAAAGAAATTTCATTTATTTTTCGTATTGTTCCAAAACCCAAGCAAGTTTCATAGAATATAACAAAAACATATTGCGGAGGTTAAGCTATGGAAAAATGTACATTCAGCACAGTTACGCAGAAATATCTTGACAGCTATGCAGGCATACTTGATACTATGACGGGAACGATGAACTGCGCAAAGGAAAATGACAGTATTTCTTATAATTTCATCGTGAAAATGATACCGCATCATCAGGCGGCAATACGAATCTCGGAGGAGCTGCTGAGATATACGACCTGCATTGCGCTACAGAATATCGCAACGGAAATTGTTGTGACGCAGACAAAAGAAACGGAAGAAATGAGAAAAATGCTCTGCGGATGTGCAGGATACCGTAATGACGGTCAATCGCTGTGCGGATACAGGCGGCAGTACGGCATTATTGTTACGAATATGTTCAGCCGTATGAGGTCGGCTTGCCCCGATAACGATATAAATATAAGCTACATAAGGCAGATGATACCGCACCACGAGGGCGGTATTGCGATGTGCAGGAATGCGATGAGATTCAGTATATGCCCTCAGTTAAGAGCAGTGCTTAAGGATGCTGTCAAAGCTCAGGTAAAAGGTATTGAGGAGATGAAAAAGCTGCTGCAGTGCAAGGTATGACGGATTGCAAAGGCAGGTATGACAAAAACTCCCGACGGCACTTAAAATACCGTCGGGAGTTTTGTTATTTGAATATGAAGTTTAATTTCTTTACGTTCGTATCCTGCGAGAAGGTTATTACGTTATACATAAACAGAACGTTCTTGTAATCACCGATATTGACACCGAGCGTTTTTATGTCGCCATTTATATAGCGAAGGTCAAGTACGGTTATATGGCTGTAATTCTTTGCAAGGAACGGTATCAGCGAATGTGCGTAGCTGTCCTTTATCACAAGCAGACTGCCGTTGTCGGCATTTTCGGGGAGAACGGAATTTATGTCTATTCTGGGTACGTTCTGACCGAGGAAGGTGGAATATTTATCCTTTACATCAAGGAACTCACGGAAATACATACTGTCATACGTTCCGTCGGGCTGTGCTCCGCTTTTATATACGGTTACGCTGACCTTAGGTTCATTATCCGCCAGAGCGTAAATGTCTATAGTATCGGGGGTTATGCTGTTGTCGAGCGTCTTTGAATAGAGCGTGCCTCTGAAAGTGTCAGAAGCGTGTTCTACGCTGAACTTATCGGCGGTATATGCGGAAAATTTCATTGCTTTTCCTGCCTCTGTGTAGCCTATATATGCGCCGTAGCTTGTCCAGTGGTGGTCGGTGCGGTAATAAATATACTCGCTCTTGTGGGCGGCAAGGGTCTGGCGCACGTCCACAAAGCTGCCGCCTGCAGCCTGCACCGCAGCGGAAAGCTGGTCAAGATAGCCGTCCTCGTCCAGCAGGGGGGCGTTTGCGGGTACGTTCTCCTTGTAGATATCGCTGGCGGCGGGTGCCAGCAGCACATTCACCTTGCCCGGGTAGCGCTGGCACAGGCTGGTGAGCGCGGCCGTGTTCTTGGGCAGGGTGCGCTCCTCGCTGGAAAGCAGCCCGTAGGTGCGGGGGAACATCATGTGCTCCTTGCCCAGCAGAATGCCGCCGCTCTGCTGCTTTTGCAGCAGGGTGGTCTCCACCACGCTTTGCAGGCTGATCCACTCATCGCGCCCTGCCACCTGATCCTTGACGTATTTGGTGTAGGCGGTAAAGTAGCTGTTCAGCCCCTTGGCGGTGAACTGGGTCAGCGCCGGGCGCTGGCTGAGGGTGGTGTTTTCCAGCTCGCTGTAACTGCGGTCCGGGGTGACCATATCCAGCGCGAACAGCCCGATGAAGAACAGGCTGAACACCACCAGCACCGGATAGTGCAAAAGGGAGGTGGCCTTTTTTTCGTGTTTGGACATCTTACCGCCTCCTTAAAAGTTAAAGTATAGGAACGGGCTGTTGGTGCTGCCCACCACATAGGCGGTGGAGACCACCAGCAGCGTCAGGATGGCGGCGCAGCGGGTGACTACGTTCTTGCGCAGCACATCCCACAGCTTTTCGATCAGCGGGGTGCAGCACACCACGCTTACCGCCAGCAGCACGCCGTAGTTCCGCAGGAAATACAGCGGCGACACCCCGCCGGAGGGGACAAAGAGCTTTTGGAACAGCAGCCCGAAGGATACGCCGGTGTCGTTGCCCACAAACATCGCCCAGCCTACCACCACGAGGAACAGGGTGTAGAAATGCGGCCACACCCTGCCTTTTTTCAGGTAGGGCAGCAGGAACAGCTTTTCAGCCGCCAGCAGCACAAAGTAGTAAAGACCCCAGCAGATAAAGTTCCAGTTCGCGCCGTGCCAGATGCCGGTGAGCAGCTCCACGATGAACAGGTTCAAGATCTGCCGCTTGAGCCCCTTGCGGTTGCCGCCCAACGGGATATACACATACTCGCGGAACCAGCCGGACAGGGTCATGTGCCAGCGCCGCCAGAACTCGGTGATGGAAGCGGAGATATAGGGGTAGTTGAAGTTTGCGGGGAAGTCGAAGCCCAGCATCTTGCCCATGCCGATGCCCATCAGGGAGTAGCCGGAAAAATCGAAGTACAGCTGCAAACTGTAGGCGATGATGCCCAGCCACACCAGCGGGGTGGAGGCGTTTGCCAGACCCACAAAGGTAGTGGAGGGGCTGTCAGCCACCCCGATGATGTCCGTCCACAATGCGCCCACGGCGTCCGCCAGCAGCACCTTTTTGGCAAGACCGAAGGTGAACAGGGTCATGCCCTCTTCAATTTGCTTGAGGTTATAGCGGTGCTTGTAGATGTGCAGCTGGTCGGAGACGTCCCGGTACTTGACGATAGGCCCCGCGATGAGCTGCGGGAACATGACCACATAAGCGCCGAAATCAATGATGTTGCGCTCGGCTTTTACATCCCGGCGGTAGACATCGATGGAGTAGGAAAGGGTCTGGAAGGTGTAAAAGCTGATGCCCAGCGGCAAAGTGCCGATGCCTTGTATCTCGGCAAAGGCGGTGCCCAGCAGGGCGTTTGCGCTGCGCAGCACAAAGTTTGCGTACTTGAAGTAGAACAGCATCCCCAAGCTGCCGACAAGCGCCACCAGCAGAAAGAAGCGGCGCAGCGCGGGCTTTGCATCAAAGTGCTCGATGGCAAGGCCGCTGAGATAGTTGATGAGGATAAGCGCCACCATGACCGGGAAAAAGCGCACCTCGCCCCAGCAGTAGAACACCAGACTGCATAAAAACAGCACGGTGTTCTTGAGTTTTGCGGGGGCAAGATAGTACAGCGCCAGCGTGATGGGCAAAAAGCGGAACAGGAAGATGATGGTGCTGAAAACCAAGGGGTCAGCCTCCTTTTTTACACAGGATGAAGGGGAATCCAGCCTTCCCCCGGCCGGGGGAAGGCGGCATGACGGATGAGGGCGCAGCTTCAGCAGGAATACCCCTCATCAGGGGCGTTCTACTGAAAAAAGCCGATGCCGCAGATGGCACCGGCTCAGAAGATCAGATTCAGCTGTTCAGGGCGCTGTCCACAGCGCTGTTCAGGTCTGCGGAGCACTCGTTGGAGGCGATCACCATGACCACACGGTCGCCCTTGGAGGAGATGATGGCGTTTTCCACGTTGCTCTGTGCCTGTGCAAACTCGGCGTAGTTGCCGTAGAAAGCCACCTGATCCTGCTTGTAGCTCTCCAGCGCGGTCACCACGTCCTGTGCCTTGCCGGAAGCAGCTTCCACCACCAGCACAAGGCCGGCATCGCCGTTGTCGTTGCTCTTCACGCCCTTGTAGGCGGCCACATCCTCAGCCTTCAGGCCAAAGTCGTACTCGATGTTCATGGCGGCGATCTCAAACTGGTTGGAGATGGGGTTCGCAGCCAGCAGGGTCTCCACGGCGCTGTCCAGATCGGCGGTGCCGTTTTCGGTGGTATCCGCCGCCGGAGAAGCTGCATCGGTGACCGGTGCAGAGGTGGCGGCGCTGGACACGGAGGACGGCGCGGATGAAGCGCTGCCGCCGCAGCCGGTCAGGGCAACAGCCAGCACGGCGCTGACGGCAATCACAGAGAGTTTTGTGCGGTTTATCATAAAATATTCCTTCTTTTGTTGAATTCGTTTGTCACATCCCGGGGCGGTATCGCGCGCCGGGGCAAACTGTACTTATCTTACCATAACGGCAGGTAAATTGCAACGCACCCCACAGGGTTTTCCGGCAGTTTTCATCGGATTTTAACCGGTCACGGTCTCTCCGGCGGCAATGCGCTGCAAAACGGTGACTGCGTCCTCCAGACACAGGCCGCTTTGGTTGAGCAGGGCGGCGTTTTCCGCGCCCACATAGCGCCAGTGCCACGGCTCGTAAGTGATGCCGGTCACGCTTTCGGCTTCCTTGGGGTAGCGCAGGATAAAGCCGTACTGTTCCGCGTTCTCGCACAGCCAGCGGAAGGCGGCGGTGTCGGCAAAGCCGGTGTCAAGGGTGGTGTGCTCCGGGCTGTTCAGGTCGGCGGCAAGGCCGCAGTTGTGCTCCGAGCAGCCCGGCGGATTGACGATGGTAGCGGCCTTTTCCCGGGCAGCGGCTTCGCTCAGGCCCTTGTTGCGGTAATACTGGGTCTTGTCGTTGTACAGCTTTTTCTGGTAGCTGACGCTGCGGTAGCCGCTTTGCATCCGCACATCCACGCCGTCCTTGGCGGCAGCGGCCTGCATGGCAAGAAAGGCATCGGCAGCTTCGGTCTGCAAAGTCTTGTTGATGGCGGTGGCCGAGCCGCATTCCTTGGTCTCGACGGGGTAGTCCTCCGGCATCTTGTGGGCGCGGCTGACAAGGATCATGCGGGGGTCATCCAAAATGGCCTGCGCCTGTGCGGCGGTAAGGGTGCTCTGCTGCGCGCCGTTCTCGGCGGGCTGCGCAAGGCTCTCGGCAGGCAGCTGCGGCAGCTGCGGCACGGCGGCCTTGCGGGTGCAGGCGTAGGCGGTGCCGCCCGCCGCAAAGCAGAGCAGCGCCGTCAGGCAGAGCAGACGCCGGGCATGATGTTTATGGTGGTGGGAAGAATACATAGAACCTACCTTCTTTCACAAAAAAGGATAAGTGCCCGCCGCCCCGGGCAGACTATCCGCAAAAGGGGGCGCGGGAAGATGAAGATGACAGCGCAGGAATACGCACGCCGGGTGCAGAAGGCCGGGCCGCACTCGCCGCTTTTGGCAGACTGCCTTTGGGCGTTCTGCGTAGGCGGCGGTATCTGCCTGCTGGGCGAAGGGCTGCGGCAGCTGTTTCTGCGGCAGGGCGCGGACGCCGAAGCGGCGGGCACCCTGACCAGCTGCACCCTGATCTTGCTCTCGGCGGTGCTGACCACGCTGGGCTGGTACCAGAAGCTGGCGGCAAAGGCCGGGGCGGGGTCGCTGGTACCCATCACCGGCTTTGCCAACGCGGTGGTCAGTGCGGCCATCGAGTTCAAGGCCGAGGGCCGTGTACCGGGCACGGGAGCCAAGATGTTCCTCATCGCCGGGCCGGTCATCGTGTACGGCACGCTGGCGGCGGTGGTGTACGGTGTGGTGCTGTGGCTGCTGGGGGCTTCTGCCTTATAATACGGAACAGCCCCGCCGGATATTGCAGTGCCACAGCACCAGTATAGCACGTTCCGGGGCATTTTTTGCAGAAAAGGAGAAATTTTTTATGACAGAGCGCCGGGGCGATACCCTGTTGTTCCATACCCCGCCGGTCATCGCCGCACAGGCGGCGGCGGGCGGCAAAAAAGAGAGCGAGGGCCCGCTGGCAGCGGGCTTTGACGAACTGACCACCGACAATCGGCTGGGACAGTGCAGCTGGGAAGCCGCCGAAAAGCAGTTGCAGCTGCGGGCGGCGCGGCTCTGCCTGCAAAAGGCTGGCTTGCCCGCAGAGCAGGTGGACCTTGCGCTGGCGGGAGATCTGCAGGCGCAGTGCACCGCCTCCGGCTACGCGCTGCGGGAACTGGGCGTGCCCTTTGCGGGGCTGTTCGGGGCGTGCAGCACCATGGCGGAGGCGCTGGCGCTGGGCGCAGCGCTGTGCAGCAGCGGGGCGGCGCAGAACCTGCTGGCCATGACCTCCAGCCATTTCTGCGCGGCAGAGCGTCAGTTCCGCACCCCGCTGAGCTACGGCGCGGTGCGCACCCCTACCGCGCAGTGGACGGCTACCGCCGCCGGGTGCTGTCTGCTGCGCCCGGCAGGGCAGGGGGTGGGCATTGCCGCCGCCACCTTTGGGCGGGTGCAGGACTATAACATCAAGGATATCAACAACATGGGCGCAGCCATGGCACCGGCAGCCGCCGCTACGCTGCTGCAGTATCTTGCCGACACCCATGCAGAGCTGCGGGATTTCGACTGCATCTACACCGGCGACCTTGGGCTGGTGGGCAGTCAGATGCTGCGGGAGCTGCTGGCAGCAGAGGGTCTGCTGCTGAAAAACCACGCAGACTGCGGCTGTCTGCTCTACGATGCCGGGGAGCAGCGGGTAAAAAGCGGCGGTTCGGGCGCGGGCTGCTGCGCCGCCGTACTCTGCGCGCATATCCTGCCAAAGCTGCTGCGCCGCGGCAGCCGCCGGGTGCTGTTTATCGCCACCGGGGCGCTGATGAGCCAGACCACCTTTTTGCAGAAGGAGAGCATCCCGGCGGTGGCACATTTGGTAGAGCTGACCGCGCCGGAAAAGGAGAACTGAAATGAACTATCTGTGGGCATTTTTAATAGGCGGCGCTATCTGCGCGGCGGGGCAGCTGTTCATCGACCTGACAAAGCTGACCCCGGCACGCATCCTGACCGGCTATGTGGTGGCGGGGGTGGTGCTCTCGGCAGTGGGGCTGTATGCGCCGCTGGCAGAGTTTGCCGGTGCGGGGGCGAGCGTGCCCCTGCTGGGCTTCGGGCATCTGCTGGCAAAAGGGGTGCGCACCGCCGTGGCGGAAAAGGGCGCTGTCGGCATCCTGACCGGCGGGCTGACTGCTGCTTCTGCGGGCATCACCGCAAGCCTTGTCTGCGGCGTGGTGTGCAGCCTTGCGGGCAGAAGCCACGACCAGAACTGAATAATAGATGTGTTTGCGGGCAGCATCCTCGCCCTCTCAGTCATCGCTGCGCGATGCCAGATTCCCCCTTTTGTCGCTGCGCGACATCTTCCCCCG
>ENA-OWPL01000453-OWPL01000453.1-human-gut-metagenome-genome-assembly--contig:-NODE-453-length-29028-cov-3.594795_pt1 | contig 29028 bp, 19 predicted proteins | sample MGYA00248263_ERZ651844 | MGnify/ENA primary metagenome ERZ651844 (study PRJEB26924, sample SAMEA4378256) | human gut metagenome | biome: human gut; feature: human-associated habitat; material: faeces...
GGACCTAGACACCTCGGGCCTGCTCGTTTTCGCTCGTAACAAGCGATCGCTTGAACATCTCAACAAGTCGTTTCGCGAGCGTGACACGCACAAGATCTACGAGGCACGCCTCGAAGGAGTCATCAGCGAACAGCAAGGCCGCATCGAACTCCCTCTGGCACTCAATTGGCTCGATCGTCCGCGGCAATGCTCTCTCACTGAAGATGGCGGCGGAAAGGCGTCGGCCACAGAATTTGTCGTGATAGGCACGCAGCAGACTGCGGGAGGATCGAAAACTCTCGTGCGCTTGAGCCCTGTCACAGGCCGCACGCACCAGTTGCGTGTGCATTGCGCCAAAGGGCTCGGTTGCCCCATTGACGGCGACCCCTTTTACGGTCATCCGGGACTTGAAGGCGAAACCGATGCCACACGCCTGTGTCTGCACGCCGCAGAGCTCACCTTCGTACATCCGACTTCCGGCGAACCGGTCACTTTCAAGGCGCCGGCCGATTTTCCGGATTTCTGACAACCAAAAAAGATGTGTTGCGCAAACAGATTCCCGCATCGAAAATTTTTGCTATCCGAGCGCCTGCGCTATGATTAGAAAATCGCCTGTCGGTCGAGCCTGTCAGTAACACGCTCACGCCGTCAGTCCTATCCTTTTTTGTAAGACAAGAATGTCAGATCAACCACATCCTGGACCGGAAACTTTTCTTTCCCGCAAGGAGCACATCTGATGCGCGCCGCTGTTGAACGTGTGCTGCACGATGTGTGGTCGCACCGCGGCATTGCCGCCTCTCTACTCTACCCTTTTTCGCTTGTCTACCTTGCCATCGCACGACGCCGGGCAGCTAGGACTACACCTATTGAACTGCCGGTGCCCGTTGTCGTTGTCGGCAACATCTACGTCGGCGGCACGGGCAAGACTCCCATCACGATCGAGCTCGTCCGCGAACTGAAGGCCGCGGGCTTTACGCCCGGAGTCATCAGCCGCGGATACGGGCGCGCCAGCAAAGAGCAACACCTTGTCGAAGACGACTCTCCGGCAAGCACCGTCGGCGACGAACCGCTTTTGATTCGCCGCGCCACCGGGGTTCCTGTAGCCGTGGGACGCGACCGCGTGGCCGCAGGGCGTCTGCTGATCCGGAGCAATCCGAGCGTTAATGTGATTGTCAGCGACGACGGTCTGCAGCATCGGCGCCTTGCGCGCGACGTTGAACTTGCTGTCGTCGGTGCTCGAGGGCTGGGCAACAGCTGGGCGCTTCCCGCAGGCCCCCTGCGCGAACTCCCCTCGCGTCTGGACTCTGTTGATGCCATCGTTCTGAGCGCTACCGAAGATACTATTGAAAGTCGTACGCCTCGCTTTGCCGCCACTTCCCAGCTCGGGGATGTCGTGCGTCTGTGCGACGGCCGCCGCCGCTCAATCGAGGACATTTCGCACCGCATCGCCGAAAAAGAAGCCAAGGTACTTGCTGCGGCCGGCATTGCCGCGCCCGATCGCTTCTTCAATATGCTTGCCGCTCACGACATCGTCGGCAAGAACTTGGGATTGGGCGATCACTTTGCCTTTGATACGAATCCGTTTGCGCAGTCCGACGCACGCTACATCTTCATCACCGGCAAGGACGCGGTCAAAGCCATGCAGAACCCAGATATCAAGAACGACCGCCGCATTTGGGTCGTCGAGTACCAAACACAACTTGACCCCTACCTCATCCAGTTCGTAGTGGAAAAGCTCACGGATGCGGCCGAACGCAAACACATTGATATCGTACCGCCCACGGAAGAAATCACGCACTGAATCAAACCATGAATCGCGCTTGCTTGAGTATCAGTCTTGCCGCCTGCTGCCTTCTGGCCGGCTGCTCCACGCAGTCAGTCCGGGCACCCGCGTACAACATCAAACCCGGCAACGTCTGCGTCATTCAAGATTCAAGCAACCGAAAGGTCGCCTACAACTCCGTCATCAAAGGTCTCAAGCGCAAGGGCTTTTCCGTGAAGCGCGTCGGCGCGGGACAGACGAAAAACTGTTCCCGCGTCTTTTCCTGTCAGTCGATTTCCCGCTGGCAGATCGCCAACTACACCTCCAACATCCATCTGCAATACTGGGAGCACGGCAAGCTTGTAAGCGAAGCCAAGTACGATGCGCCGACAAACGAAATCAACATCTCGAAATTCATCAGTACGGAAGATAAGATCTTTCAGCTGCTCAATGAGATGCTTCCCGGCACACGCACTCTTCCGAGCAAATACAACTCCCGCTGACGAACGCTTCGTCAGCCGAACATTGAAACGACAATATTATGGACAGCCGCCTTACCGAAGTTTTGGTCTGCCCCGTCTGCAAGGGGCCTCTTCATTTTGATCAGCAGAAGTCTGAAATGCAGTGCGCCAAGTGCGCGCTCGGCTTCCCGCTTGACGGAGAAATCCCGGTGATGCTCACCAAGGAAGCGCGAGAACTCACGCCCGAGGAACAAGAAGCCGCTCGTATCAAACCCGCCAACTAACGAAGGACTTGCCATGGGCTTTGTAGTAATCGTGCCGGCGCGCATGTCGTCTTCGCGCCTGAAGGAAAAGCCGCTTGCCGACATCTGCGGCAAGCCGATGGTTGTGCGTACCGCCGAGCGCGCTCTCGGGTGCGGTGCCGATGCGGTTTTCGTCGCCTGCGACTCACCGGCCATCGTCAAGGCCTGCGAAGAACACGACATCAAGGCGCTTCTGACGGATCCGAACTGTCCGACCGGCACCGATCGTCTCGCCGAAGCCGCCGCGGCTCTGGGCCTAACCGACGACACGATCGTCGTCAATGTCCAGGGCGATGAACCTCTGATTCCCATCAATGTCATACGCGCCGTTGCCGAAGACCTTGAAAAGCACGACGATTGCGCCATTGCCACCGCTGCACACCCGATATCCGACGCCGAGCACTTCTTCAATCCGAACGTAGTCAAGGTCGAAATCGACGCCAAGGGTCGAGCGCTTACCTTCTCCCGCGCGCCGCTTCCCTGGCCGCGCGACGCATTTCGTAGCGACAAGTCTGTGCTGCCCGAAGGTTTGCCCGCCTATCACCACATCGGGCTTTATGCCTACCGTGCAGGCTTTTTAAAGGCGTTTCCTAAGTTAGCTCCCGCCCCCATCGAAAAGTTCGAGTCGCTGGAACAGTTGCGAGCCCTCTGGCACGGGTACCGTATCAGCGTACTGATTCTCGACGAGAACCTGCCTTCGGGCGTGGACACCGCCGAAGATCTGGAGCGCGTACGTTCGGTGTACGCCGAATCTCTCAAAAACTAGTTTTTTTGGTTCCGAAAAGCCGCGTTTTGCCTCGTCCGAAAGATGTAACAAAGGTTTCGCTATTGTTTTGCAGAATGTTTCAATTACAATTTCCGCAGTGCAAGAAAAATTGTGAGCTTGTCGCGATGCGGCGGGCAAAACGGCGCGACCTTCGGGACTCGCCGAATTTTTCTTGAAAGAGTTTCCGACGTAAATCTGTCTTTTACTGGTTTTACGTTGAATTAATTGGAGATTTTTCATGCGTTTGATCCTGATCGGACCCCCCGGCGCCGGTAAAGGCACCCAGGCCAACTACATCAAAGAACACTTCGGCATTCCGCAGATCTCGACGGGCGACATGCTTCGCGCCGCCGTCAAGGCCGGTACCGAACTCGGCAAAGCCGCCAAGGTGATCATGGATCAGGGCGGCCTCGTGAGCGATGACATCATCATCGGGCTTGTCAAGGAACGTCTGCTTGCCGACGACTGCAAGAACGGCTTTCTTTTCGACGGCTTCCCGCGCACCATCCCGCAGGCTCAGGCTCTGCAGGACGCCGGCGTGCCGATTGACTTCGTGCTCGAAATCGCCGTGCCCGACTCCGAAATTGTCGAACGTATGTCCGGCCGCCGCGTGCACCCCGCTTCGGGTCGCAGCTACCACGTCAAGTACAACCCGCCCAAGGTTGCCGGCAAGGACGACGTGACGGGCGAAGACCTCGTTCAGCGTGACGATGACCGCGAAGAAGTCGTGATGAAGCGTCTGTCTGTCTACCATGCTCAGACCGAAGCACTCGTCGACTTCTACAGCAAGCTCGCAGCGTCCGGCGAACCCAACGTGCCGCAGTACCGTAAAGTCAACGGCGTCGGTTCGATTACGGACATCCGCGATGCGATCTTCGAGGCGCTGAAGTAAAAAATTAAAAGGGAACACGATGTGTGAAATCACCGTGTTCCCTTCTTTTTTTGTTTTTTCTTTAACACTTTTGGCGTCGGCTTGACCCTCCTCGGACGTTGAGTCGACACCCGGAGCTTTCAACATCATGACTACAGCTTTGTGGCTCGCCATTGCCGCGGGCATCATCGCCGTGATTTTCGGTCTTGTCTCCCGTAGCTGGATTCTGGCCCGCGATCCCGGCAATCCCCGCATGCAGGAAATCTCGCACGCCATTCAGCAGGGTGCAACGGCCTATCTGACCAAGCAGTACACGACCATCGCCATCGTCGGCGTGGTTCTTTTCCTTATCATCGCCTTCGTTCCCGCACTGGGCTTTAAGACGGCAGGCGGCTTTGCCGTCGGCGCCATCCTTTCCGGGGCTTGCGGCTTCATCGGCATGAACGTTTCCGTCAAGGCCAACGTTCGCACCGCTCAGGCAGCCAGCCAGGGCATCGCCGAAGCTCTTAACGTCGCCTTCAAGGGCGGCGCCATCACGGGCATGCTCGTGGTCGGTCTGGGCCTTCTCGGCGTGGCCGGCTACATGGCTGTGCTGATCGGCACGGCTGCTCCCGACGCCAACCTCTACGACACGATCAAGCCGTTGATCGGTCTGGCTTTCGGTTCGAGCCTGATTTCCATCTTCGCTCGTCTGGGCGGCGGCATCTTCACCAAGGGCGCTGACGTCGGTGCCGACCTTGTGGGTAAGGTTGAAGCCGGCATTCCCGAAGACGACCCCCGCCGTGATCGCCGACAACGTGGGCGACAACGTGGGCGACTGCGCCGGTATGGCTGCCGACTTGTTCGAAACCTACGCCGTGACCATCGTGGCCACCATGATGATCGGCGCGCTTTCGGCAACGGGCGACACCATGCGCATGGTTGAATACCCGCTCGTCTTGGGTGCTGTCTCGATCGTCGCTTCCATCATCGGTACGTTCTTCGTGAAGTACCTGCCCGGCAAGAAGATCATGACGGCACTGTACCGCGGCCTTATCGTCGCCGGCGTCATCGCCGCCGTTGCCTTCTGGTTCGTCGGCGACTTCGTCTTCTCCGATCCCAAGATGCTGCCCGAAGGCGTGACGACCACGCACCTGTTCGGTTCCGCTCTGATCGGCCTCGTTCTGACTGCCTTGATGGTCGTGATCACCGAGTACTACACCGGTACGGAATACAAGCCCGTGCAGACGGTTGCCGAAGCTTCCACCACCGGTCACGGCACCAACATCATCGCCGGTCTGGCCGTCTCCATGAAGGCCACCGCTCTTCCGGTTCTCGCCGTGGTTATCGCCATTCTCGTGAGCTTCTCGCTTGCCGGTCTTTACGGTGTTGCCATCGCCGCAACCTCGATGCTGACTATGGCCGGCATCATCGTTGCTCTCGACGCCTATGGCCCGATCACGGACAACGCCGGCGGTATTGCCGAAATGTCCGAACTCGATGAAAAGGTCCGCAACGTGACCGACCCGCTTGACGCAGTCGGCAACACGACCAAGGCCGTCACCAAGGGCTACGCCATCGGTTCGGCCGGTCTGGCCGCTCTGGTGCTCTTTGCCGACTACACGCACGCTCTGAAGCAGCAGTTCAACATTGACTTCCAGTTTGACCTTTCCGACCCGTACGTGATTGCCGGTCTGATCATCGGCGGTCTGATTCCCTACCTCTTCGGCGCAATGGCTATGGAAGCCGTCGGCCGCGCTGCCGGCTCCGTGGTGATTGAAGTCCGTCGCCAGTTCAAGGAAATCAAGGGCATCATGGAAGGCAAGGCCAAGCCCGATTATTCCAAGGCCGTCGGCATGCTCACCGGCGCTGCCATTAAGGAAATGATCATCCCGTCCGTTCTCCCGGTCATCGTCCCGATCCTCGTCGGCCTCATCCTCGGCCCGAAGGCTCTCGGCGGCGTGCTGATGGGTACGATCGTCACCGGTATCTTCGTGGCCATCTCCATGACCACGGGCGGCGGCGCTTGGGATAACGCCAAGAAGTACATCGAAGACGGTCACTTCGGCGGCAAGGGCAGCGAATCTCACAAGGCTGCCGTGACGGGCGACACCGTCGGCGACCCCTACAAGGACACCGCCGGCCCCGCCGTCAACCCGCTCATCAAGATCATCAACATCGTGGCTCTGCTCATCGTGCCGCTGCTGACGATCTAATCTCCGTCTTCTGACGTCGATTCACAGGCGCTCCTTTCTTCGAAGGAGCGCCTGTTTTGTTTGTACGTATTTCTCAAGACAAACGTACGGTCGGCGCCGCGTAAACTATGTCTCGTTTCGATTTCTCGGAAAAAACATGGCTTCGCTTCTGTCCGACCTTCAGGCGTGTCTCGGCTCCGATCGCGTTCTCACCGACGCAATGGCCCTAGCTCCGCTTTTGCTTGATAATCGCGGCCGCTGGCAGGGCCGCGCGCTGTGTGCCGTCTTCCCCTCCACAACCGAAGAAGTCTCGGAAATCATGCGCGTCGCCTGCCGACACAATGCGCTCGTGTTTGCTCAAGGCGGCAACACGGGCAACGCCGCGGCGGCTACCCCCGTCGTGAACGACACGGATATCTCGCGAACCGTTTTGCTCTCGACAACCCGTCTGCGCCGCATCGAGAAAATCGACACCGTCAACGACTCGGTCGTCGTACAAGCAGGTGTTCCGGTCGCAGCCGTCAGAGAAACGGCCGCTCTGCAAAAGCGCCTTTTTGCACTCAGCCTTGCCAGCGACGGAACGGCTACGGTGGGAGGCGTTCTTGCGACCAACGCTGGCGGCGTACATGTTCTGCGATACGGCAACGCCAGAGACCTATGTCTGGGACTTGAAGTCGTTCTTTGCGATGGACGCGTGCTCGACCTGATGCGAGGCCTGCGCAAGGACAACACCGGCTACGACTTAAAGTCGCTTTTCATCGGAAGCGAAGGAACGCTTGGCATCATCACAAAGGCAGTACTGAAACTGCATCCGCTTCCGGCTTCGCGCAAGGTGCTTTGGCTGTCGCTGGATTCTCTGCGCAAAATCGAACCGCTTTTCTGCGCCTTTCAAAAACAGGCAGGTCATGCCCTGAGCGCCTTTGAAATCGTTCATCAAACGCCGCTGCAGCGTGTTGCGCAGGTCTTTCCCGAGAAAATCAAAAAAATCGATACACACTCGCCCTGGTCGGTTCTCGTTGAACTTTCCTATTCCGACACCCAAGATGAAACTCAAAGTGCCGACCTTCTCGAGTCGCTGCTTGAAGGACTTCTCGAACAAGGAATCATCACCGACACCGTTCTCTCGCAAAGCGAGATCCAATGCGAGGCGCTTTGGGCAGTGCGCGAAGCAGTCCCTGAAGCGCACAAGAAGACCGGAGGCAACGTCAAGCACGACATCAGCGTGCCGCGAAGCCGCCTTGCGGAGTTCGTCGAACAAACCAATGCAGCGCTCGCAAAGCGTTTTTCCTGGATCGAACCGAGTGTTTTCGGTCATTTCGGAGACGGCAATCTCCACTACAATATGGGCGTCGTTCCGGGGCAGGATCCCCGGCTTTGTTTTGCCTTTGAAAAGGAAATCAACGCCATCGTCTACGAACATGTAGCGCGATTTAACGGCTCGGTTGCCGCCGAGCACGGCGTCGGGCGCATGAAACGCGACCTTATTGAGAAAACAAAACCGGCAGATGAACTGCAGTTGATGCGCAAATTGAAGCGCATTTTCGACCCCGACAACCGACTCAATCCGGGCGCCGTTGTGTCGCCCTAAAACTGATCTTGCTACGGAGCGCGAAGAAAAATGAAGACGTCTCGCCTTTTTCTGAAAGCCACTTCCGCTGCATTTGCCGCAGCCGTCCTGTTGAGCGGTTGCGCGACGCATACTGTTGACTACCAGCCCAAAGCCAACTACAAGGAATTCACCGACGCAACGTGGCGCCCCGAATCGAACATTCGTCCGCCCTTCCGCAGCACGGAAATTCCCGTTGACTCCGTTGCAGCCCTGCAGGAAGGCATCTACGCCTTCTACGACACGCACCGCAGTTTCTTTCAACTGCAACCCGCTCAAACGGGCAGCTGGACCGTCAGTGAAACCGTAACGCAGGCCGGGGAACGCTGCTTTACCTGGGGCCAGGGCGCCGTGCAGCTCATCCGTAACTCCAGAGTGCTCAACAACGAAGGACCAATGGTTGCCTCCCGTCTGCCCGACGGCCGCATCCTTCTGCAGAATTCCGGTCAGGCGGTCTTTAACCTTGCCGTTGAACTTCGCGCCTACAACATCTCAGGCAAACCCATCCGTCACTTCCTTCGCAACGGCAACAACCAACCTGATTCGCTCGCCTGGTTTGTGCCGGCCGACGCCAAGTTCCCGCAGGGCTCCGTAGCGTATCTCGCCACCTACTGGCTCGGCGACGATGAAATCGTGCAGCCGTCGTGCTCGGCCTTTACGGGCGCCCGCAATCTCGAAAGCATGATTGCGCGCTACACGGCCAAGACTACGCCCTACTGCATGAGCTACGTGAGCCATTTGGAAGCAACGCCCTACGGTCTGTCCTTTGAGCGTCCCGTGCGCGAGCGCGGCAAGAACCGTGCGTCGGCTCCTCAAGGACGCTTCATTCTTTCACAGGTTCAGCGCAGCAATATGTTCTGCGAACAACTGCCCAACGGCGTACAAAAGGGCGGCTCCTGGAAGATAAGCCGCATTCAGGGAACGCGTGTTCTTGAACTCACCGAAGACGCCGACGTGCCAAGTTCCGACATCGGCATTCAGCCGATCAACAACGACGGCATTGACGTGGGCTTTGCCGAAATCGTGCGCGGCAACAAAGGCCAGTCACGCATGCAGGTGGTTCCTGTTCGCATCGTGCGCAACAACCAACCGGTCACCGACTTCCGCCTGAAATTCAACGCCGCAGCCGCTCAGGCGATCGCTGAGGTACTGCCCGAAGCCGATGCTTCCCGCCGCGCTCATGATGAGAGGAACAAGCTTACCGGCAAACGCTAACCGAATCTCAACATCGGGCGGTCGCAAGACCGCTCGCTTTTTTAGGAAATTTCGTCCATGTCAGCACAAATCCTCGACGGCAAGGCTCTTGCCGCTGAAATCCGCTCCGAAGTGAAAACACAGGTTGCCGCGCTTGCCGAAAAGGGCGTTTCCACGGCGCTGGCCGTGATTCTCGTCGGCGACGATTCCGCCAGCCAGGTTTATGTGCGCAACAAAATCAAGGCTTGCGCGGATACAGGCATCCGTTCGCTCGAATTTCGAATGCCTGCCGAAACGACGCAGCAGCAGCTTCTGGCAAAGATTGCCGAGCTCAACGCCGACGAAAGCGTCGACGGCATCCTGGTTCAGCTGCCGCTGCCCAAGCAGATCAACGCCGACGCTGTGATCGCGGCAATTGACCCTGCCAAAGACGTCGACGGCTTTCACGTGGCCAATGCGGGTGCTCTCGTCACCGGCAAACAGGGCTTTGTCCCGTGCACGCCGTTCGGTGTGATGCGTTTGATTGGAAAATCGGGCGTCAATCCCCGCGGCAAATCCGCCGTCATCGTCGGACGCAGCAACATCGTGGGCAAACCCATGGCCTTGCTGCTTCTGGCTGCCGACGCCACCGTCACTGTCGCGCACAGCCGCACGCCCGATCTGAGCGCCGTCACGCGCAACGCAGACATTCTGGTGGCCGCCGTAGGCCGCGCCAAGCTCATCAAGGCCGATATGGTCAAACCCGGCGCCGTCGTGATTGACGTCGGCATGAACCGCGATGAAAACGGAAAGCTTTGCGGAGACGTGGATTTTGCTGAAGTAAAAGAAATCGCCGGCAGCATCACCCCCGTACCGGGCGGCGTCGGTCCCATGACGATTGCCATGCTGATGCAAAACACAGTGCTCGCCGCTCAGATGCGCCGCGGCATTTCTTTGTCTTGATGTTCCTTTAGTTTTTTTTCAGTTGTCATGACCAATCCCTTGATCGATCAGGGCTCTCTTTTAAACTGGCCCGCCATCAAAACCGAACACATAACGCCGGCTTTGGACGAGCTGCTCGCCAAGGCAAACGAAGCCGTTGCCAAGGTCACGGCGCCAGAGACGCCCGCCACCTGGAGCGACGTCGTCGATCCGCTCGAACAGGCGCTTGAAAAGCTCTCGCGCGCCTGGTCGGCCGTGGGCCACCTCTCGGGCGTCATGGACAGTGAAGCGTTGCGAGAGGCATATAACGCCAACCTGCCGCGCATGACGCAGTTTTATATCGAGCTCTCCCAAAACGAAGCTCTCTTTGCCAAATACAAAGCGATTGAGAGCTCGGAAGGCTTTGCAGCCTTGAGTGAAGGATGTCAGCGCATCATCAAGCGTGAAATCCGTGACTTCCGTCTTTCGGGTGCGGAACTTGCCCCCGAACCTAAGGCTCGCCTCAAAGCTCTCGGCCAACAGGACGCGGCCGACAGCCAGAAGTTCAGCGAAAACCTCCTTGACGCCACCAACGCCTTTGCGCTGGACATAGAGGATGTTTCCGAACTCGATGGCATTCCGTCGGATGTCGTCGACATGTACGCCGCCTCAGCCAAAGCCGCGGGACTTGAAGGCAAGTGGCGCATTTCGCTGCATATGCCCAGTTATTTGCCCGCCATGCAGTACGCCAACAACGCCGCACTGCGTGAAAAGCTTCACCGCGCCTATTCGACTCGCGCCTCTGAATTCGGCCCGGCTGAGCGCGACAACACGCCGCTTATCCGATCCCTACTCAAAAACCGCCGCGAAGAAGCGCTGTTGCTGGGATTCAAGAACTACGCCGAAGTCTCGCTCGTTCCCAAGATGGCTGATTCTCCGGCCGCAGTTGAGGCGTTCTTGACGGAACTCGCTCAGAAGGCCCGCGCCAAGGGCAAGGCCGACTGGGAAGAAGTCAAAACGTTTGCCAAAGAAAAGCTGGGGCTCAACGAAGTGCATCCGTGGGACGCCGCCTGGGTGTCCGAGTCACTTCGCCGAGCCAAATACGCCTACAGCGATCACGAAGTGAAGCGCTATTTCACTCTGCCGGCCGTCTTCAGCGGCATGTTCCGCTTGGTCGAAAAGCTCTTTGACGTGCGCATCAGCGAAGACTCGGCTCCGGTTTGGCACGACGACGTCAAGCTGTGGCGGATTTCAGACGCTTCCGGCAATCTCATCGCGCGTTTTTACACCGACCTCTACGCTCGCGCCAGCAAACGCGGCGGCGCCTGGATGGACAGCGACACCACCTATTGCGTGCTACCCGACGGGACAGTGAGAACTCCGGTTGCTTACCTCGTATGCAACTTCTCGCAGCCCGTCGGCGACAAGCCGGCGCTTCTCACGCACGACGACGTCACGACGCTCTTTCACGAATTCGGCCACGGTCTGCATCACATGCTCTCGCGCGTACCGCAGGCGCAACTTTCAGGCATTAACGGCGTGGAATGGGATGCCGTGGAAATGCCGAGCCAGTTCATGGAAAACTGGGCATGGAACTACGACACCTTAAAGACGCTTTCCGCGCACGTTGATACGGGCGAGGTGCTGCCAAAGGAACTTTTTGACAAGATGCTGGCGGCCAAGAATTTCCAAAGCGGCATGTTCTGCCTGCGTCAGCTTGAGTTTGCTCTCTTTGATCTGCGCATTCACGATGATGACTCCACGGATCACGCCGATGACTTCCAAGCCGTTTTAGATAACGTGCGCAAGGAAGTCGCCGTGGTGCCGGCTGCCGAATATTCCCGCTTCGCACAGAGCTTTGCCCACATCTTTGCGGGCGGCTACAGTGCAGGTTACTACAGCTACAAGTGGGCCGAAGTACTCTCAGCCGACGCCTTCAGTGCGTTTGAGGAGGAAGGGCTCTTTAATCCGGCCACCGGCAAGCGCTGGGTCGAAGAGGTGTTAAGCCGCGGCTCTTCGCGCGACGCAATCGAAAACTTCCGTGCTTTCCGCGGACGCGATCCGTCAATCGAACCGCTGCTGCGTCACAGCGGCATTGTCTGAGCGTCTGAAAAAAACGGCGGCAACCTCCCGGGATGCCTCTGTTTTGCTTGATCAAGGCTGCGGAGCGTCGGTTCCGAACACGTCCTGCCAGAGCTTAAGAACCGCTCGGCGTTCATCGGCCACACTTTCCGGATCCACACGGCAGCGGACGTCTTCGCCGTGGGCAAGACGGATTTCGCGTTGGATGTTGCGGTAGTGACGATAAGCCTTGACGGCTTGCTCCGCCGTTGCTTCATCGAGCAGTCCCAGTCGCGCGGCCATTTCCGTGAGATGAATCGTACCGAAGTTGTTGACGAGTTCCGGGAAAACGGAACTCTTGGCAAGCACCAGATACTGCACGATGAATTCCAGGTCCACCATGCCTCCGCGGTCGTGCTTCACGTCAAAGAGATCGGTGCGGTTCGGGTGCCCGTCGAGCATTTTGCCTCGCATCTCGATGACGTCCTTTGCCACCTGTGCGGCATCGCGCTCAAGCGTAAGGATGTAGCGGCGTTCGTCCTCAAACTGCTGCCCCACCTGCGGATCGCCCGCACAGAAACGGGCGCGCGTGAGCGCCTGATGCTCCCAAGGCCAGGCTCCGTGTCCGTCGGCGTTGCGCTGATACTTGCGGAACATTTCGATGTTGGAAGCAATCAGCCCGTCCTGTCCGTTGGGACGAAGGCGCATGTCAACATCAAACAGAATGCCCGAACTCGTCTGCAGCGTGAGCCAGCTCAGCATGCGCTTGACGAGCTTCACGTAGTTGCTCTCCGACTCCGGCGCATCGTCGTCGTATAGGAAAATCAAGTCGAGGTCGGACGCGTAGCCGAGCTCCTTGCCGCCCAACTTGCCGTAGCCGATCACGGCAAACTTGGGATACTCGCGGTGCCGCGTTGCAGTGGAGTCCCAGGCAAGTTCAATCACCACCGCAAGCACGGCATCGGCCAGCGCCGAAAGATGGTCTGCGAGGCGCTCCACCGTAAGACGGCCTTCCAGATCGGCTGTGAGCAGCTGAAACAGCGCACTGTGGTGAGCGTCGCGCAGATGATTGAGCTGACGCTCCCGATCGCCGTCTGCCGAGCGCATTTGCGCACGCAATTCTTCCAACCACCGGCTGCGATCCACCGGTGTGTAATCGTCGATCACTCGATTGCGCGCATCGACCAGTTCGTCGAGTACCAAAGGATGCGCGGCGATGTAGTCGGCCGCCCAGCGGGACACGGCAAGCATCCGTCCGACACGTTCGGCCGCGTCCGGATACTGGTTGAGCAGAGCGATATAGGTTGCGCGCCCGAGCACCATCTCCAAGATGGTCAGGTAGCGCTCCATCACCTCATCGGCCGAAATGCAGCTTTCGCGCAGCTGCGCCCAACCGGCCGCCTTTTGCGCAACCTTGGGCACAAAACGCGCCAACTGTTCGCGCGTCTGTTGCGTACGCGCGTTCAAATAGCGCGAACGCATCATCTTGAGAATGCGGCCGGCGAGCTTGTTGGCCTCAATAAAGCCGATGTCGGCAAGCGCATCGGTGAGTTCACTTTCAAGAGCCGGATCGCCCGTCGACCACCCGACAGGCCAGTTGCTCACGCGATCGGTAGGCGCCTTGGTATGGAAAACACCGTCAAAGGTCGTCGTCACAAACGCTCTGATCTCGGCGACTTCGGCATCGAGCTCGGCAAGCGTCATTCCCATCATCTTGGCAACGCGTGCGCGCTCTGCATCGTCCTTAGGCAAGACCTGCGTCTGCTTGTCATCGACATACTGCAGGCAATGTTCAAGATTGCGCAAGAACACATAGTTGCGATTGAGCCGTTCGGCCGTCTGCTCATCAATGCAGCCGCTTGCGGCACAGGCAGCAAGCATGGGACCCGTGGTCTTGCCTCGAAGTTCAGCTTCGCGGCCTCCGCGGATGATTTGGAAAGTCTGGCAAATGAATTCGATTTCCCGAATGCCGCCGCTTCCGAGCTTAATGTTGGTGCCGCGGTCCTTGACGGCTTCCTTGCGGGCCGTTTCCGCACGGATCATCTCATGAATCTTCGCAAGAGCACTGATGGCGCCGAAGTCAACGTACTTGCGAAACACGAACGGCCGCACCAGAGAATTGAGGTTGCGAACGGCCTGCGCAAAGTTCTCTTCACCCGCAAAAACGCTGCGGTTGACAACGCGTCCTTTGAGCCAGGCAAAGCGCTCCCAGTCGCGACCTTCGCTGTAGAGATACTCTTCGAGCATTGCCGAGGAAATCACCAAAGGACCGCTGTCGCCGAAGGGACGCAGACGCATGTCGACGCGAAACACAAAACCGGTACCGTCGATTTCGTTAATAGAAGCAATCACACGTCGTGCCAGACGGTCAAAGAACTCGTGGTTCGTCACCTGACGGCGTGCCGAAGCGAACTCTCCGATTGCCTGCGTTTCGCCGCCTTCGTCGTAGACGAAGACCAGATCAATGTCGGAACTGACGTTAAGTTCCTCCCCGCCGAGTTTGCCCATGCCGACGACAAGCAGATCCTGCGGTTCACCCGAGACACCCACCGGCACGCCGAAGCGCTGCGCAAGCTTTCGGGAGTGCACCCGCACGGCCGCCGAAACGGTTTCTTCGGCCAACGCCGTCACCGTGCTCACGACTTCATGAAAATCGGCGTGAGCGGTCAGGTCACGAACGATCAGCGTCGTCATCACTTCCCGGCGCAACTGACGCATGACCATGTCGAGCATTTCCGGATCATCGATTTTTTCGAGACGGCTTCGCATCGCCTCGCGCGTCACAGGTTCCTTCTGAAACCTTTCGATTAAATCCTGAACGGTGGTCCCGCTCTGCAGCGCCATGGCATTGAGCGAGCGCGCGGCATATTGTGAAAATTGAGGAACTTCCTGCGGAGTCAAACGCGGCTTGGTTGAATTCAGTTCGCCCATGACATAAAAACTGCGTAAAAAAGTTGTTTCAAATCGAGACCAATTTGCGGCGAGATACAAAATCGCCCGAGTTGTCCGCAACGAGCTTTGCTATATTGCCTTGTGTGAATTTTTCGTTTCATTTGCGTGACAGCTCGACCGGTTTTCGGCGCTTGCCTGTTCGGCTCATTTTAGCTGTGTGAGCAATCGCGCTGAGTCGTTTTTTCCTCCTAGGTCCGTGATCTTCGCAATTCCTGCGGCATGAGTTCGACGTTTTCCATACTCCCGGTCAGATTCAGAGCCTACCTGCGCCACCCCAAAGTACGCGCGGCGTGGATCTCTTTTTTTTGGGGCGTCGTTCTCTTCTACTTCCTCTTTTGTGCTCTTGTGCTCACAACGCGCTGGGTTCTGCTGCCTCAGGTCGACAAGTACAAGGACGACATAGCGCATTTTCTGAGCGAGTCGCTGCACGCCGAAGTCAGCATCGGGCGTGTCTCGCCGCGGTGGGATACGTTCTGGCCGCAGCTTTCCCTGCGCGATGTCGTGATTCAACGTCCCGACCCACGTTCACGCGATGCCAACATCCTGCATTTGCCGCAGGTTGAGGCGAGTTTTTACTGGCGCTCCGTCTTCGGACAGCCTCTTTTCAGAAAGCTTGAAGTTCCCAACGCCGAAATCACCGTTCGACGCGTTGATCACGGCGTCTTTGACATTGCGGGCTTTATCATCAATTTCAACGATACGGCCCGACGCGACGCGCAAAGCGGTTCGGCCGTCACAGACTGGCTCCTGCGCCAGGGCCGCATTGACGTTACGTCCTGCAAGCTTCGCTTTCAGGATCTGATTGCCAAGCCTCGCGCCCGCACGACCACGATCGAAAACATCAACTTTACGTTTGAAAAGAACGTGAGCGACTATCGAGCGGGCATTCAGGGCGAACTCGCAGGGCGGCATGAAAACCGCATCGACATCCGCACGCGGTTCACCGCTCCGCTTTTCGGTGACCGCAGCTGGAAGACATGGTCGGGCGAACTTTATCTCGGCGCCGACAATCTTGACGTCGCCCGCCTGACGCGTCCCATTCCGGACGCCCGCAAACTTTTGAAGTCGGGGCGCGGCAGCACGCGGACCTGGCTCAAATTCCAGGACGGAACTCCGAGTGAACTGACCAGTTACCTCGGCCTGTCGGACGTGTTGCTCACTTTCTCGCCCGATTCCGAACCGCTGCAGGTAAAGACGCTGTCGACGCGTCTGACGGAAACCTTTACCGAAGGCGAACTGCACGCCAAAGCTGAAAATCTCGATTTCGAATTAAGCGATGGCACCGAAGCTCACGACCTGCTTTTGCAGACCGTCGTGCACACGGCTGCAACACCGGATGCCGAAACGCATCGCTCCGGCTTCAGCATCGCACGGCTTGACGTTGAAACGCTCAAAAAACTCCTTCCGTCCGTGCCCTTCCCAAAGTCGGCAGCCGATCTGATTCACCAGCATGAAGCCTCCGGCACCATCTCCAACTTCGAGGTTTCCTGGCTGGGCTCTCCCGGCAAGACACAGGACTGGCGCATCAAGACCGATTTCTCCGGCCTGACGGTTGCCCACAACTCGCCCGAAAACGAAAAGGTTTTCTTCTCCGGCGTTGAGAACCTTTCCGGCTCTCTGGAAGTCGCCGCCAAGCGCGGGCGCGTGGCTTTCGCCACCAAAAAAGGCGCCGTGTCAATTCCCGGCGTCTTTGAAAATCCCCGCCTGCCTCTTGATTCACTCACGGGCGCCGTGAGCTGGCAGCTTTCCCGAGCTTCCGAGACTGACAACGAAAAGGTTGCGATAACCTTTGACAACGTTACCGTTTCCAACCAAGACCTGTCTGTATCCGCGCAGGGCTCCTGGCAGCAAAACGACACGGCGGCCGGTCACATCAATCTCACGGGCCGCATCGAGCACCTGCAAGCCAACCGCGCCTGGCGATACATGCCGCTGGCGATCTCCGAAAACGTGCGCAACTGGCTGCAGGGCGGCCTCGTTTCCGGACAGGCGCAAAACGGCACGTTCGAGCTGCGCGGCGACCTCGTGAAATACCCCTGGGTCGGGCCGAACAAAGACAAAGGGCACTTTATCGTTTCGGCAGAACTCAAGGATGCCGCCATTGACTATGTTCCTTCCATGAAGGTGCTCGAAGACGGCAATTTTGAGCGCGCCGCCTTGTGGCCGCTTCTCACCGACATTCAGGGGCGCCTCATCTTTGAAGGCGCCTCCATGACGGTGCTTGCCGATTCGGCCAAGACCAACGGCGCCACGGTGACGAAAACGCGCGCCGACATCCCGAATCTGAGCGCCGGAGACAACACTCGCCTAATCATCAACGGCAACGCCGACGCCGAACTTCAAAAGTTCTTCGACTACGTGCAAGCAAGCCCCGTCACGGAGTTTGTCTCGGGCGCGTTCACTGGCACCAAGGCAAAAGGTCAGGGACATCTGGATTTGTACCTCGACATCCCGCTCATGGAACCCTCCGGAACAAAGGTAAAGGGAGCCATCTCCATGCAGAAGGCCGACATTGCCATGGGCTGGCCCAAGCCGCCGCTCAACGATGTCGAAGGCACCGTGCACTTCTCTGAAAAGGGAGCAACGGCAAGCAACGTGCACGCACGTCCCTTCGGATCGGGCGACGCGTCCGTGTCGGTTCACACCACGGCTGACGGTGCGATCGTGATCAGTGCTTCGGGTTCCACCGACGTTTCACACCTGACCTGGTTTGCGCAGAACCCCTATTTCGATCCGGTCGCCAAACGCATGTCCGGCATGTTGCCCTTTGTTTCCACGGTCGTCGTGAAAAAAAATCAAGGTGTCACCGTCTCGGCGCGCTCTTCGCTTCAGGGCGTAGCTATCGACCTGCCGGCACCGTTAAAGAAAACCCCGACGGAAACCTGGGATACTGCCTTCAGCTTCACCCCCGTTACCATCAACCGTCAGCCGGGCTACATGATCAAGGTGGGCTCCGGCAGTCGCTTCGACGTCCTGCTGCAGCTGCCTACGGAAGGATCCAAACTTGCGGCTCTGGGCAACATCGCCGTAGGGCACCGCGCAGGTCTTCCCGCCCGCGGCATCGCCGTAACGATTCAGGCCAAGGAACTGAACCTCGTCGACTGGCAGCCCTTCGTGCGCACCATGACCGATACGGCCTCCGCGCAGATTCCGAAAAAGAACGCCGAGAACAACCCGCTTCCGGTGTCGGGTGCCGCGCGAGCAGGACTTTCTCGCGTAGAAGTGACCGCCGATCAGCTGTTGCTCGGCAGCGGTCCGATCCACAAGACGCATTCGATTCTGGAATTCGACGACGCCAACAATGTCGCGATTGATCTGTCTTCCGACGAAATTCGCGGCAAGCTGCGCTACGAACCGGCCGGCCGAGGCAATGTCACCGGCAGCTTTGATCGCCTGAAGATTGCCGCCAAGGACGTGACGACGATTCGCCGCTTCCTCGAAGGTGAACAGGTTGATGTCGTGCTCACGCCGCGCCCGACCATCCTGCCGAGCCTGGATCTCGTCGTCGACGAACTCTCATACGCTGACAAGAAAATCGGCCGCATGGTGCTGCAGGCCGAGGCTTCCGGAACGGCCGATGAAGAAACGCTTCGCATCACCAACTTCGCCGTATTCTCCGACGTTTCGGCTCTGACCGGAACCGGCTTCTGGACACAGGGTAAAAAGCTCACGCAGCAGCATCCGGGCGAGACGCAGTTCACGCTGAAATTCTCAACAAAAGATCTCGGACAGACGCTCTCGGATCTTGGATACCCCGGCGTGATCGAAAACTCGACCGGCACGGCCGAAGGACACTTCAAATTCGACGGTATTCCCTGGTCGCCCAAGCTCGATACGCTAGCGGGTACTTATGCAATCGATTTCCGCAAGGGCACCATCGCCAAGGTCGATACCGGTGCGGGCGGTCTGCTTTTGTCTTTTGTCTCGATGCAGTCGCTCTTCAAGCGTCTGATGCTTGACTTCTCCGACTTCAAGAGCGGCTTCTCGTTTGACACTTTCTCCGGAAGTTCGATCGTGACAAACGGCGTGTTTTCGACCGACAACACGAAGATCGTCGGCACGCACGGCACGATTCTGCTTTCGGGCAACGTGAATGTGGCTGAAGGAAGCGTTGACAGTCGCGCCATCGTATTGCCTGAAATCAATGCCGGCAACGCCAGCCTTGCTCTGGCATTCGTCAACCCGGCTGTGGGCATCGGCTCGTTCCTCGCGCAGCTTCTGCTGCGCACGCCCTTGAGTCACCTCTTTAAGGTCGAATATTCCATCAAGGGACCGTGGGAGAACCCCGTCATCACGAAGGTGTCATCGGGGACGGAAGAAAAGCCGACGCAAGAGAATTGATGCGGCTCTGATGAGAGCGCCGCTGCGGGCGCTCTGTCGCACCGTCGCCGATTAATTGCGCCGCTGATCGTGCTGTTGCAGATGCGGCCAGGCGGCAGACATATAGACGCACATCGAATAGATGGTCAGAATCGCCGCAATGTAGATGAGCACGGTCCCGATCCATGCAATCGGCAGACCGAAGATCGGGTCGAAATAAAGAAGCATCGGGATGGCGGTCATCTGCGCGATGGTCTTGATCTTGCCGAACCAGTTGACCTTGACGCTGGCTGCCGCCCCGATCTTTGCCATCCATTCGCGCAACGCCGTCACCGCGATCTCGCGGCCGACGATGATGAGCGCGACCAGCATGTCTACGCGGTCAAACGCAAGCAGCACGACGATGGCCGAGCACACCACCAGCTTGTCGGCCACGCTGTCGAGGAATGCCCCCATATTGGTCATCATGTTGTAGCGACGTGCGATGTATCCGTCAAGGGCGTCGGTAATGGCGGCCACAACGAACATCACGCACGCCAAAAGATTCTTGACATGCGGGCTCAGTATGACGTCGGGCACATAAAAGACGCCGACGATCAGCGGAATAAAGGCAATGCGCGCCCACGTGAGCGCCATCGGAATGTTGAAGCGTTTGTCAGGCACAATCTGACCCATGGAGTTGTGAATAGATCTGTTCGGCAAGTTTGCGCGAAATGCCGTCAATTTTAGCGATATCTTCCACGCTCGCATTCTTCAGCGCCTTCATGCCGCCGAAATGCGTGAGCAATCTGCGACGCCTCACGGGACCGATTCCCTCGATATCCTCGAGTCGGCTTGTCTGCCGAGTCTTGCTGCGCTTGGCGCGCATACCCGTGATGGCAAAGCGGTGCGCTTCGTCTCGGATCATCGCAATGAGCATCAGTGCGGGGCTTGCCGCTCCGAGTACCAACGGTTCTCGGCCGTCGGCAAAGACGAGCGTTTCCAAGCCAGTCTTGCGTCCCTCGCCTTTGGCCACGCCGACGATCACGGAAATATCAAGTCCGAGTTCGTGAAAGACGTCCTTGGCCATATGCACCTGACCGCGCCCGCCGTCAACGAGCACGAGCGTCGGAAGCTTGGCTTCGCCGCGGGCCACGGGCGCATAGCGGCGCTCGAGCACCTGCCGCATGGCCGCGTAGTCGTCGCCGCCTGTGACGCCTTCGATGTTAAAGCGCCGATAGAGCGCGCTGTTCATGCGCGTTCCCTCAAAGACCACGCAGGAGGCCTGCGTTGCTTCGCCTGCGGTGTGCGAAATGTCAAAGCACTCGATGCGCAATTCAGAGCGCTCCTGCTCTGTGAGTTCGAGCGAAAGAACGTTGATGAGATCGTCAATGCGTTTGGATTCGCCGGCGCTTTCGGCAATGTGCCGATCCAAGGCGATCATGGCATTGGTAACCGCCATTTCGTACCACTTGCGACGCGTGAGCTGCGGCTCGTGCACGAAGACAATCTTGCGGCCGGCCAAGGCCGAAAGCAGCTGACCGGTTGCCGTCGGATCGTCCGCGGCCTGAGAAATCACCGCATCCGGAACGGGAACGTTGCAGTAGTGATGCGAGATGAAAGCTTCAAACACTTCACTTTCGGTGAGATCGTCACCCAAACTGCGCGCAAAATCCGGGAAATAGGCGTGATCTCCAAGATGACGCCCTCCTCGCACCACGGCCAGGTTGACACAGACGGCACCGTTTTTGATCAGCACCGCAATGATATCCGCATCGGTGTCGCCGCCCGTCGTTTCGACGGCCTGCTGGTGCATGACGTCGCGCAACAAGCTGATGCGGTCGCGCAAGACAGCCGCCTCTTCGTAGCGGCGATCCTCCGCAGCGTTCATCATGGCGTCAGTCAGCCCCTGCATGATTTCTTCGGTCTTACCATGCAAAAAAGCGCAGGCGTCCTCCACATCGCGCGCGTACTCCTCGGCGGTCACTTTGCCGATGCAGGGCGACGAGCAGCGCCCCATCTGCCCCATCAGGCAGGGACGGGTACGGTAACGAAACACGGCCTCCTCACAGGTCCTCAAATGAAAGACCTTCTGCAGCACGCCGATTGCCTCGCGTACGGCCGAACCGTTTGGATACGGCCCGAAGTAACGGCTTTTGCGGTCGACCGCTCCTCGGTAGTAACTCACGCGGGCAAAAGGACCCTCGGAAATTTTCAAATACGGGTAGCTTTTGTCGTCCCGAAAGAGAATGTTGTATTTCGGGTTGAGCGTCTTGATGAGGTTGTTTTCCAGAAGAAGCGCTTCGGCTTCGGTGCGCACGACGGTTGTTTCGAGCCTCGCAATTTTCTGCACCATCAAGGCGATGCGCGGACTCTGCCCGGTCTTGCGAAAATAGCTTGAAACGCGGCGCTTGAGGTCGCGCGCCTTGCCGACGTACAAACACGTACCGGCTTCATCAAAATAGCGGTACACGCCGGGCAAACTTGGCAGGCCGGCAAGAACTTCCTTATTGTTGTCGGCGCTGATAGCTGACATCATCTGTCTTTTTCAACCGTTGTGAATTTTTCTCGTTCAAGGAGAGTTTCGACATGCGCACCTGCGACATGTTCTGCCGCGTCATCGACAACTACGGCGACGCCGGGGTGTCCTGGCGTCTGGCTCAAATGCTGGCCAAGGAGTACGACTGGGCGGTGCGCCTAATCATAGACGATGCGGCCGTGCTCTCGGCAATCGTTCCGACCGTAATAGCAGAAGTCGCTCCTGTCAAAGCAGGATCGGTCACGGTTTGTGACTGGATCGAAGACGGCTCCGACGTTCCTTTCAGACCATGGGACGGACAGGCGGCCGACGTGGTGATCGAGCTTTTCTCCTGCCGTCTGCCCGACGCTTACGAAGCGGCGATTGCCCGACGTTTCGAAATGTCGCCTTGCGCCGTCTTCGCGCTCGACTACCTCACGGCGGAAAAATATGCCGAAGAAGGCAACGGTCTACCGAGTCCTCACCCTCGCTACGGTTACGACAAAACCTTCTTGTTCCCGGGCTTTTCGGAAAAAACCTGCGGCATCAACCGCGAGCGCAATTTGCAGCAGATCTTCAACCCCGCACGCAAAGAAAGCGTACGCAAGCGTCTGTTTGCAGAATTCGGAGCCGACCCGGAGCATCCCTTTACGCTCTATTTCTTCACCTATCCGAAAATGCCCGTCGAAGGGTTTGCTCAGTGTCTCGCGCAAGACCCGCGCCCCGTGCAAGTGCTCGCCGCTCCCGGAGCGGCCTCCGCACGCCTGAAGCGCGCGCTGGAACCCTTAGACGCGCCGCATATTCGTTTCGTACAGGCTTCGATGGTGGCGCAGGACGTCTTTGACGATGTGCTTCTGAGTTGCGACGCCGCACTCATTCGCGGTGAAGACAGCGTGCTGCGCGCGCAGCTTGCAGGCATTCCGATGATTTGGACGCTTTACCCGCAGCAAGAGGACACGCATCTCACCAAACTTGCCGCCTTCGCTTCGCTCTACACGCAGGCGTTGCCGCAGACGGCCCGGCAGGCGTGGCTCGAAATCGAAGACTACGTCAACAACGGCCCCGTGCATGAACACGTCTGGAAAAACTGGCGCGACCACATCGAAGAGCTGCAAGCGGGCGCAACCGTCTGGCAGAAAACCCTTTTTTCGCTTCCGACTTTGGCCGAGAGCATTTCCAAATTAGCTGAAAAAAAGCTAAAATTCTGAGTTCACAAAAATTTGAAAGCCCGGCGCGCTGAATTTTTATGCGTTCTTTTCGGGCGTGCGTCAAAACTTTTTATCAAGGAAAACACACATTATGAAGACCGCGCAAGAGCTGCGTTCCGGCAACGTGTTCATGGTCGGCAAGGATCCGATGGTTGTCCTGAAGTCCGAATACTCCAAGGGTGGCCGCGGTGCCTCCACCGTCAAGATGAAGATGAAGAATCTTCTCAACGGTGCCGTGACCGAAACGGTTTACCGTGCCGACGACAAGTTCGAAGACATCATTCTCGAACGCAAGGAAGTGACCTACTCCTACTTCGCTGACCCGCACTACGTCTGGATGGACGAAGAATACAACCAGTACGAAGTCGACGAAGACACGATGGAAGACGCCAAGAAGTACCTGCAGGACGACCTGACTGCTGAAGCCGTCTTCTACGAAGGCCGCGTGATCGGTATCGAACTGCCGACCATGCTCGTTCGCGAAGTCGTCTACACCGAACCCGCCGTCAAGGGCGACACGTCCGGCAAGGTGATGAAGCCCGCCCGTCTGGCCACCGGCTTCACCCTCGACGTTCCCGCCTTCGTGAACACGGGCGACAAGATCGAAATCGATACCCGTACGAACGAATACCGCAGCCGCATCAAGTAATTTGTACTTGACTCGGTTCGGGTCTCGGGACTCGAAACAAGGCGCCGCAAGGTCTTTCGGACCGCGGCGCTTTTTCTTTGTCGAAATTTCGACCTACACTTTCGGTATCTTTCGATTTTTTCCGGAGACACCCATGCCTCAGAGCACGCAACGCGCCATGCGCCGCAAGGACCGAGAACTCTCGCGAGAAGAAACGCTCACCGTCATCAGGCACACGCCGCACTGCGTCATTGCGACAGTCGACGAATCCGGCACGCCCTATGCCACGCCGATCACGGCTGTGCTCTTTGAAGGCGCCGTTTACTTCCACAGCTCAAGTGATGTCAACGGTCGGCGCTACCAGAACGCGCTGCAAAATGACAAAGTCTCGATTGTCTGGATCGGCCGCGGAGAAACAGCCGCCGATGAACTGCCGAAAGACTTTTCGGTGAACTACGCCTCGGCCATCGTCGAGGGGCGCATTTCTCTTGTCACCGATGAAGGGGAGAAAAAGCGCGTTGCCAAGGCATTCTGCCTGCGACACGTACCTCAGGCAGGGGAAGAAGCAATTGACAAGTACTACGCCGCCGGTGGCAAATATGTCGTGTTCTGGAAAGTAACGATCGATTCACTGAGCGGCAAGGCTCGCAACAAGCAGGGCTACTTCAACCGCATTTTGGCCGTATAGCAAAAAGCGCTCCGTTTCGGGTGATTGTCGCCGAAACAAAGCGCTTTTGCATCCTTTTGCGAGGCCCGATTTTTAGCCGATCTTCTTGAGCTTTTCCTGCACAAACATCAGCTTCAGGCTCTTTGTCTTTTCCGAACCGTTGAAAGCAATTTCGAGGTTCGTTTCGGCAGGCTTTTCCGGATAGTGAATGGCCACGATCTTTCCTTGACCGAGCGTCGGATGGCTTACCGTGTCCCCCACGGAAAAGCCGCCGGCCGTCACCGTCTTTTTCTTGGCGAGCAATTCGCTTGCCTTCATCAAACCGGCCTTCTTCCAGGAGTCGGAGTGAAGATTGCGAGCCGCGCTGCCGCTCGGCGCGCGGCTAGACGACGTCGAAGATCCTGAAGATCTCGCGCCGCTTGCATAAGAAGAGACGTTACGCGAACCCCAACCGTTGTTGCGGCCGTACCCGCCCGAGCTCGACTGGCGAGAATATCCGCCGCCGAAACTGCGCGAGCCCCAACGCTGATCGGCATCGTCCCAATCGTCGTCGGCATCCTCCTCGCTGTATAGCTTTTGCACGTGCTCGGAGGGAATTTCGTCGATAAACTGCGAAACCTGCTGCATGCGGGTTTCGCCCCACATCATGCGCTGACGCGACCAGCTGATCCAGAGATTGCGGCGGGCGCGAGTCATGGCCACGTACATCAGGCGACGCTCTTCGGACAACTGAAATTCCGGATTTTCGTCTTCGCGGATGTAGTGCGGAAAAAGATCCTGCTCCAAGCCCGTCAGATAAACGTACGGAAACTCAAGGCCCTTGGAGGCGTGCACGGTCATCAGGCGCACGGCGTCGGGATCCTCTTCGGCATTCTTGTCATCGGGTTCAAGCGCGGCCTGCGACAGGAATCCGTCCAGAGGCGACATGGTGCCGCCGGGCACGGGCTCAAGCGCCGGAGCGTCTTCATCGATGCCGTTTTCTTCGCAGTAGCCCACGGCGGCATTGACAAGTTCACCGAGGTTTTCAAGGCGCACATCGGCGTCCTGCTGCTTCTGATAGAACGCTTCCAGACCCGACTTCTGCGACACCAGCGTGATGAGTTCGGGCAGACTCTTGCCTTCGGCTTCGGCGCTGATTTCTTCAAGCAGCGTCACAAATGCATGCGCTCGCCGAATTTCAGGAACCGAGTCCGCTTCAGCCAGAATTTCCCAAATCGTAACTCCGGCGTCGCTAGCCATCGTCGTCGCACGTTCAACCGTCGTTGCGCCGATCCCGCGCGGCGGCTGATTGATGATGCGAAGAAGGCTCGTATCGTCGGCATTGGCAAGCACGCGCAGATAGGCCACCACGTCCTTGACTTCCTGGCGATCGAAAAAGCGCAGGCCGCCGTAGACGCGGTAAGGAATGCTGTTGGCCGAAAGCATGCGTTCGAAATTGCGCGACAAGTTGTTGTTGCGGTACAGAATCGCAAAGTCGCTGTACTTTTTGCCGCGGCGCTTCTCAACCATAATGTCCTGTACGACCGCTCGAGCTTCCTGCATGTCGGCCTCGGCGCGATACAGACGAATTGGTTCTCCCGCCCCCGCATCCGTCCACAGGTTCTTGCCCATGCGATCCTTGTTGTTGGCGATGACCGCATTGGCCCCATCGAGAATGTGCGAGGTCGAACGGTAGTTCTGTTCGAGCTTGATGATCTTCTCGACCTTGTAGTCCTTGACGAAGTCGGACATATTGCCCACCTTGGCGCCGCGAAAGGCGTAGATTGACTGGTCGTCGTCGCCCACGCAGAACACGCAGGCGTTGGATTGCTTGGGAGGGCACAGCGCCTTGATCAGGCGAAACTGCAGTGAGTCCGTATCCTGGAATTCGTCGACGAGAACATACTTGAAGCGATCGTTGTAGTGCTCGCGCACAAGCTGATTGCCCTCAAGGAGCTCGACGCAGCGCAGCATCAATTCGGCAAAATCCACAAGCCCTTCGCGCTGACAGCGTGCTTCATAGGTCTCATAGAGCGTCACGCGCGTCTTGTCTTCCTCTCTGGCAGCCACGGCTCCGGCACGCAGCCCCTGTTCCTTGTAGCTGTTGATCGCCCACTGCACGGTCTTGGGGTCGCGCAGTTTGGGATCAATGCCCGCCTCCTTCATGATGCGGCGGATGAGCGAGAGCTGATCGGACGTATCGATGATTTGGAACGTGGGCGGCAGATTGGCTTCCTGTGCGTGCGCGCGAAGGATGCGATGAGCCGTACCGTGGAAGGTTCCCATCCACAAATGACGCAGGTCGCAGGAGACCATGGCCGACAGTCGGTCGCGCATTTCGCGCGCGGCCTTGTTCGTGAAGGTCACGGCAAGAATCTGCGAGGGGCGCGCCATTGCACGCGACAGCAGCAAGGCGATGCGCGTCGTGAGCACCTTGGTCTTGCCGGAACCTGCGCCGGCAAGCACCAGCGCGTTTTCACAGCCGAGTTCGGCAGCCTTGCGCTGCATGGGATTGAGAGAATTCAGAAAGTCATCAAGCATCGGTACGGTCTCGTGGCAAATCTCAAAATCGCGATACGCCGCGCGTAGCCCTTTCCTCGGGCAACGTCGGCACTCCATATGCAAACAAAAATAGCGAGCGGCGATTGTAGCCTGAAAGCCACCCTAACACACGGACGATCCTCAGACGACGATGCCCTCGGAATTCGCTCCGAAAGCGCGCCGTTATTGACTTTCCGACTCTCAAACAAGGAGCAAAAGGCCTTATACTTGTGGGTCGAATTTTTCCTACAAACACAACAACAAAAGGCGCCCCATGCGCGAAACCTACAATCCTCAGGAAATCGAATCTCAGGTCCAGGAACAGTGGCGACAAAACGATGTCTACCGCGCCGTCGAACACGCCCTCGGTCCTGACGGCAAGGAAAAGCCCAAGTTCTATGTGTGCTCCATGTTGCCCTACCCCTCCGGCAAGCTGCACATGGGCCATGTCCGCAACTACACCCTCAACGACGTGCTTTACCGCTATCGCCGCATGAAGGGCTACAACGTAATGACGCCGATGGGCTGGGACAGCTTCGGTCTGCCCGCAGAAAACGCCGCTTTGACCAAGAAAGTGGCTCCGGCCGAATGGACCTACCGCAACATCGCCGACATGAAGGAGCAGATGCTCCCGCTCGGCCTGGCTTTCGACTGGTCGCGCGAAGTGGCCACCTGCAAGCCCGAGTACTACCGCTGGAATCAGTGGATGTTCTTGAAGATGCTCGAACGCGGCATCTGCTACCGCAAGACCCAGATCGTGAATTGGGACCCGGTCGACAAGACGGTTCTGGCCAACGAACAGGTCATCGACGGCCGCGGCTGGCGTTCCGGCGCTCTCGTTGAAAAGCGCGAAATCCCGGGTTACTACTTCGGCATCACGCAGTACGCCGAAGAACTGCTCGAAGACCTTAAGAAGCTCGACGGCTGGCCCGAACAGGTGCGCCGCATGCAGGAACACTGGATCGGCAAGTCTATCGGCGTCAACTTCGGCTTCCCGTATGAAATCGACGGCGAAAAGAAGCTTCTGAAGGTCTACACGACGCGCGCCGACACCATCATGGGCGTGACCTTCGTGGCAATCGCTGCCGAACATCCGCTTGCCAAGCGTCTCGCTAAGGACAAGCCCGAACTGCAGGCCTTCATCGAAGAATGCGCCAAGGGCTCCGTTACCGAAGCTGACATGGCCACGATGGAAAAGAAGGGCATCTTTACGGGCTTTTACGTCACGCATCCCTTGAACGGCCGTCAGGTCCAGGTTTGGATCGGCAACTACGTTCTGATGAACTACGGCGAAGGCGCCGTGATGGCCGTGCCCGCTCACGACGAACGCGACTTTGCCTTTGCCAAGAAGTACGGCATCGACATCATTCAGTCCGTGGCCGTCGAAGGCAAAACCTTCTCGACGGAAGCCTGGCAGGAATGGTACGGCGACAAGACGCTCAATCCCTATTGCGTCAACTCCGGCAAGTACGACGGTCTGCACATCCACGAGGCGATCGAGGCCGTTGCCAAGGATCTCAAGGAAATGGGCCTGGGCGATCGCCAGACGATGTTCCGCCTGCGCGACTGGGGCATTTCCCGTCAGCGCTACTGGGGCACGCCGATTCCGATCATCAACTGCCCGAAGTGCGGTCCCGTTCCGGTTCCGGAAAAGGATCTGCCCGTGCTGCTGCCCGAAAACCTGATTCCGGACGGCACCGGCAATCCGCTCAACAAGTGCGAAGAATTCCTCGCCTGCAAGTGTCCGAAGTGCGGTGCCGATGCGCGCCGCGAAACGGACACGATGGACACATTCGTCGACAGTTCCTGGTACTACATGCGCTATTGCTCGCCGGACTCCGACAAGGCCATGGTTGACGAGCGCAATGACTACTGGAGCCCGATGGATCAGTACATCGGCGGCATCGAGCACGCCATCCTGCACCTGCTCTACGCCCGCTTCTTCACCAAGGTCCTGCGCGACCTGGGCTTCTACCCCGAAGGCCTGGACGAGCCCTTCACCAACCTGCTCACCCAGGGCATGGTGCTCAAGGACGGCAGCAAGATGTCCAAGTCCAAGGGCAATGTGGTGGACCCCACGGCCATGATCGCCAAGTACGGCGCGGACACCGTGCGTCTGTTCTGCCTCTTCGCCGCGCCGCCGGAGCGTGACTTCGACTG
>ENA-OWPL01000464-OWPL01000464.1-human-gut-metagenome-genome-assembly--contig:-NODE-464-length-28902-cov-9.924117_pt1 | contig 28902 bp, 30 predicted proteins | sample MGYA00248263_ERZ651844 | MGnify/ENA primary metagenome ERZ651844 (study PRJEB26924, sample SAMEA4378256) | human gut metagenome | biome: human gut; feature: human-associated habitat; material: faeces...
AAAACCACAAGGAACAGGATGGGAAACAGAATGCTGAACAGCATATCAATTCCAGCGTAAAACATCTTATCCCTCCAAAATTTCTTCCAACAGGTCCTTTACATCGTCCAGAAAAGATTCTTCTCCGAGGGTGTTCACCTTGAAGAACACCGCTTGACTGCCTCCTGCGGTGATGGCAGACAGCCGGATCGGGCTGTCCGCATTCTGGAACATGGTCAGTGTCAGACTCAGGCGGTTGCCGCCCATCATGCTGTACCGTTCAAACACACGGACACTGCACCGGGCATTGCCCTCTTTGAAGTCGCTGCCCGCTTCCAGATTGGCCGACCAGCTGCTGTCCGGAATTTCCTGTTCCAGTTTCCGAAGCAGTTTGTCAAAATTCTTGTTTCGGATGGTCTTTTCAAAGATCGCCATAATGGTTCCTCCGTTATGCCAACGAAATTCGGTTCCTTTATCTGGAATACGAGCGAAGCTGCCGAAAAATTGCAGAGAAGCTCCTCTCAATAACCGAAAGCCAGTGCGCCGCCATCCACGGCAAAATCCTGTCCGGTGATGTAAGCGGCACCATCGCCCACCAGGAACTCGGCCATCTTACCCAAGTCGCGGGTGTCACCGTAGGCGTGCAGCGGCATCCGGTTCAGAATTTTCTGCTCCCGGGCTGCGTCCACTACCTGCTCGTTCATTTTGCTGCGGAACCACCCCGGCGCAATGCTGTTGACGGTGATGTTGTCCTGCGCCCACTCCACGGCCAGAGCGCGGGTCATCGCCAGCACAGCGCCCTTGCTGGCACAGTACGGCACCACCTCGCTGAAGCCCAGATGGGCGCTCATGCTGGTGATGTTGATGATGCGGCCCTTGTCCGCACTTTTCTTCAGATAGGGGTAGCAAATCACACTCATCTGGAACAGATATTTGACATTCACATTCATGATATTGTCAAACTGCTCCATGGGAAAGTCCTCGGCCCGGCATTTATAGCTGACGCCTGCGTTGTTAACCAGAAAATCCAGACAGCCGTTATGCTTTGCGGCCAGCTCCGCCACCAGTGTTTTCATAGCTTCTGCATTGCCGATGTTACCCCGCAGATGGACAACGCCCGGTGCACTTTCGCCTACACCCTCTTTGGGCTTGCCGGTGCGGCTGATGACATAAACTGTCGCGCCGGCCTGAGCCAGCACATTTGCGATCTGGAAACCGATCCCGCTGCTGCCGCCGGTCACGATACCGGTCTTTCCCTTCAAACCTGCCATAAAAAGCACCTCTTATCTTTTATCTGCGACCTGAAAGCTGTCAGCTTCAGTATATCATACCTTTGCAGGATGCGAAAGCTCTTATGTACGCCGCCCGCAGGCGGCAAAAATCAGTTCATTGGAAATTCCAGTCCTGCAAACTCGGCATCCGTCAGCCGTTTCAGCTTTTCAATGACCTGCTCTGACAGTTCCCGCAAAGCAGTTTCATCCGGCATCAGGTAGCACTGCATCAGCCGCAGCTCCCGCACTAGCCCCTGCCGGGTGCCGGTATTGTAGAGCATCATCAGCATCAGCTCATCATGGTTAAATTGCATGGTCATTCCTCCCCTTCCGGCACTTTGTGGGATTGCATTCCGGCATATCGCATTTCGCCTTGAGTTGGCTCAGCACCGAAGATCGTTCCTGCTTATCCTGAAAACCAGATAATTCCCGGAAGCCGATGCTGTCAACGTAATGTGCCGATATTTTTCCGGCCTGATTCAGCAGGATAACATCGCTGACAGACAGGCTGTGGCCGTGATAATCCATGGGCTGTGCGCAGTTAAATTTCTGATACAGCTTCTCCAACAGTTCCGGTTGAGGAACGCTGCGCTTTCTGGTCGGAAGATTGCCACGGTAGAGAATCTCGTAATTTTCAATAGACGGAGCAATGTTCTGCTTTTCCAGATAGCGCATGGATGCAAAGCGGAGCGCAGGGTCTGCATCCCGCTTCAGCTGCATAAGCAGATAGCAATCCTGCCCGCTTTGCTGGAACTGCTTCATCCGATATGACTGTATTTCTTCTCGGTCCGCAAGTTTTTGCGCAAATTCCCCCGGGCTGAGAGAGATGCAGGCATTTTTCCCAAGGTTGTGGGTGTACACAATTTCGTCCCGTACTTCCTCGATCATGAGTTCGGGCGCATCCAATTTTCCGCGTTCCAGCAGAGAACAATCCCCCTGATAGAGGGCATACTCCCATAGTCCGTTGTTTTCCTGCACAGTGAGATAAAAATCATATTCCAGATTCCACACTCGATAATCCTGCTGCGTCAAAGGCTCCGGTTCCACGGTGGCATGGCTGCGCGCCATCCTCTCCGCAAATTCGCAGATATGCTGCACGGCAGAGCCGATCCGCATGTGGTAATCATCGAGATATTCGACCTTCTCAGAATACTGACGACCATTGGGAAACTTCAGCTGCACCATGCTGCCGTCCGGCACCCGGAACAGCTCATTGTATCTCAGATCAATGAACCGGACATCGTCATCCGGCAGAGAATGCGGGTCTAAAGACCGGCGTTTGCGAACCCCGGAACGGAACTTTTCCAGGGTGGTGACAGCAACGTTTTGGATCTTCACCACAGGGTCATCGAAATGTTCTGCCAGATAGTACTCACGGGCGGCTTCAATGCGCCGCTGACTGTCCCCCAGAACCTCCCGCGGAATCCATCCCTCTTCCACCGGGAGAGGACTTTCTTTTTCAAAGACCTCGTACCCGATCCCCTCGATATTCTCCCTCAGGTGCAGATACGTCTGCTCGTTGATCAAATAAACTGCTTCGTTGTCCTTGATTCCGGCGTCATCTTTCATCAGCAGCCCCCGTTCTCAAATTCCAGAGAAAACTTGCTGCGGCCATCGGATTCGGCAGACAGCAGAACCGTTGCATTGTAGGTCTTGCCCTTGGCACTCTTGCAGTCCTTCAGGCGCACCCGGCCATCCCGCAGCAGCTTGTCCACCACGCGGCCATCCAGATGCTTACCCAGCCGCTTGAAGTAGGCGTTGTCTTTCCAGAGCGCAAAGCGGCACTCGCGGTTCTCACAGAACCAGCCCTTTTCCCGCTCCACAACATTCGTGCCGCAGTTCGGGCAGGCACCAATCACTTTATTTTTCATAAGTGCATTTGCTCCTTTCACTGCCTCGGTGGTATTCACCAGCGAGGAAACCATTTCTTTGATCTCAGTCATAAATTCTTCCGGTTCCATTTCACCGCGTTCGATGCGCAGCAGCTTGTTTTCCCAGTCAGCAGTCATTTCCGGCGACTGAATCTGTTCCGGCATGACAGTAACAAGGGCCCTGCCCTTTTCCGTAGGCAGCAAAATCTTGCTTTTCCGGTCGCCTTTGCGCTCCAGAAAGCCTTTCTGTACCAGTTTTTCAATCGTAGCGGCTCTGGTAGCAGGGGTACCAATTCCGGTTCGTTCTACATCGTCTTCCATGCTGTCTGCACCGGCAGACTGCATGGCCGAAAGCAGAAGGTCCTCGTTGTAGTGCTTCGGCGGGGATGTCTGCCCCTCTTTCAGCTCTGCGCCTGCAATGCTGCACCGGCTCTGCCTTTGCACATCCGGCAAGGCCGCAGATTCTTTCTTTTTGCTCAGTAAATCACCCAACACTCTGTGCTCAATGCTTTTCCAGCCCTCATCCAACACCACCTTGCCTTTTGCCGAAAATTCTTCCCCGGCGCAGATCGTGGTCAGAATGGTTTCTGCATAGCGGTACGGCTCTCCCACGGCACAGAGCAGCCGTGCCGCAATCAGCCGCAGGATGCTCATTTCACCGGCAGGCAGTGCGGAAAGATCCGCCCTTGCCACGCTTGCCGTAGGCAGCAGCGCGTGGTGGTCCGTGACCTTGCCTCCGTTGATTACCTGCTGCACATGAACCAGAAGTTTTTCTTCTGCACCAAAAATCGCAGCCGTTCCAGATGCAAGGCCCGGCAGTGATTCTGCCATATCCTCCGTCAAAAATCGGCTGTCTGTACGGGGATAGGTAATCAATCTTTTTTCGTACAGGCTCTGCGCATAGTTCAAGGTCTGCTGCGCCGTAAACCCCAGCAAGCGATTGGCATCCCGCTGGAGCGTGGTGAGATCGTAAAGCTGCGGTGGATTTTCGGATTTTTCTTTGCGTTCTGCATCCTGTACCACAGCACAGGCTTCCTTTCGACAGGAAGTGAGCAGAGCTTCGGCATCTGCTTTCTGCGAAAACCGCCTGCTGGATGCTGTACCGCCGCCCGCAAATGCAAGGGCAACGGTGTAGAACTTTTCCGGGGTAAATGCTGCAATTTCTGCCTCCCGCACCACCGTCATGGTAAGCACCGGGGTCATGACCCGGCCCACCGCCAGTGGCCGACCATACAGGCATGAAAAAAGCCGGGACGCGTTGATGCCGACCATCCAGTCGGCGCGTTCCCGGCAGAGTGCCGCATTGTACAGCGCATCGTATTCAGTTGACGGTTTCAGATTAGCAAAACCCTCTCGGATTGCAGATTCCTCCATGCTGGACAGCCACAGGCGGAAAACAGGCTTTTTGCACCCGGTCTGCTGGTAAACCAGCCGAAAAATCAGTTCGCCCTCGCGCCCTGCATCGGTCGCAGCGGTCACACTATCTACATCCAGGCGGTTCATCAGCTTTTTCAGGATGCCGAACTGCTTTTTGGTGGACGCAGACACAAGGTACAGCCACCTTTCCGGCAGGATGGGCAGGTCGGCCACGCTCCACTTGACATACTTTTCATCGTACACGTTGGGCGGAGCCAGCTCTACCAGATGCCCGATGCACCAGCTGACAAGATAACCGTTTCCCTCCCAATAGCCATCTTGGCAGTTTGTCGCACCGAGAACTTTTGCATAAGCAGCCCCGACTGAGGGCTTTTCTGCGATTACTAAGCGATAAGACAATAAGCATCAACTCCTAACTTTTTATAATGCGATTAAAACATCCAGATGTACTTGAAAAAGACAAAGTTTTCGGCTAAAATGGAATTATAAGAAAAATCAGCCGAAATCGGAAGCAGGTAATCAATATGAGTTACATTACAAGAAGTCTTGAGAAAGTTGTGCAGCAGGTCACGCAGGAATATTCGGTTGTGCTTGTGACCGGCCCCCGGCAGGTAGGAAAAACAACTATGCTGCAAAAACTCATGGAAGGAACTTCCCGTGGATATGTTTCACTGGACGATTTGAACGAGCGGGCACTCGCAAAAAATGATCCAGAATTGTTTTTGCAGCTGCATAAGCCGCCGGTTCTGATCGATGAGGTTCAATATGCACCGGAACTATTTACCTATATCAAAGTCTATGCAGATACTCACCATGAGCCGAGTGCCTTTTGGCTGACCGGGTCACAGGTGTTCAAGCTGATGCACGGGGTACAGGAATCACTTGCCGGGCGTGTTGCAGTGCTGTCAATGACTTCTCTTTCGCAGTCAGAAATAAACGGTGCAGATACCGAGCCTTTCCGTGTGGATTTGGACGCTCTGCTGAACCGCGAGGAAAAAGCTGTGCCCGCAGATACCAAAGATATCTTTGAGCGTATCTATCGGGGCTCCATGCCCGCTATTGCAAGCGGAAAAAATACCAACAGCCAGATTTTTTACAGCAGCTACCTTTCTACCTATATTGAACGCGACGTAAAAGAGCTTTCAGATGCCATCGATGCACTGAAATTTCTGCGTTTCATGACGGCGGTTGCGGCGCGCTGCTCCCAGATGCTGAATGTTGCCGAAATTGCACAGGATGCGGACATCAATCAGAAGCAGGCAAAAGATTGGTTGCACATTCTGGAAACACTGGGTATCATCTTCTATCTGCACCCCTACTCCAATAACCTTCTGAAGCGTTTGGTAAAAACCCCCAAGCTCTATTTTTATGATACGGGATTGGTCTGCTATCTGACCAAGTGGAGTAGCGCAGAAGTTCTGGAGTATGGTGCCATGAACGGTGCAATCCTCGAAAACTATGTTGTTTCCGAAATTGCGAAAACCTATCTGAATACCGGCAGAGAGCCGTTTTTGTACTACTACCGCGACAAAGATGCAAAAGAGATTGACATTGTTCTGGAGCAGGATGGTGTTCTGAATCCCATCGAAATCAAAAAGACCTCAAATCCCGGCACCGAATTGACGAAGGTGTTCTCTTTGCTGGACAAAGCCTCTGTCCCACGCGGGAAAGGTGCTATTGTCTGCATGAAGCCAAAAGTCGGCATCATAGATCGAGATAACTATATCGTTCCGATTTGGATTATCTGAATTTCAATATGTAAGGCGGCAAACGCCGCCAGTAAAATTATTCTTCTGCGTTATCCTCCTCGCCGGGTTCCTCCGGCTCATCCTCCATCGGAATCTCAAAATCGCCCTTGTCCTCGGTGTAATCTGCATCGGGGTCAAGGGCTTCTTTTTCGGCCTGCTTTTTCTGTTTCTGCTTCATAAAAGCATAGATGCCGCCGCCCGCCGTCAAGCCGACCAATGCCAGCACACTCAAAAAGGCGGCTGCATCCTTTGTAATTTTGTTTTCTTTCGGTTGCTCAGCACCGGATGCGGCTGCCTCTTCCGCTGCCTTTTTCGCTTCTTCCTCGGCCAGCTTCCGTTCCAATTCGGCCTGCGCCACAGCTTCTTTTTCAGCAGTATAGGCTTCGGCATCCTCTTCTTCCATCAGGGTCAGAAGGTCGTCTTCATCCACCAGATTCATGAAGTGGACGGTCTGCTGTCCCTTGGCATTACGGTCAATGACCAGATAAAAAGTCGCACCCGACTTGCTGACCAGCGTGATGAACTGCTGCCCGCTGCCATCGGAATAGCTGGTGTGGTAATCATCCACCAGTGACAGATTGCCCTCCGGGGTCAGTGCGCCCGTTTCCTCATCCGTGATGGTAACGGCGTCTTCTTCCTCCACGACTTCCGGCAGAACAGGATCCTCCACCGGGGCGGTATCACCCTCATAGGCGAAAGCGGGAGCGGCCATACCGATGCACAGCACCGCCGACAGCAGCAGTGCACCAAACTTCTTAAACTTCATGTTCATTTTCCTCCTTCTCAAACGAAACTCCCACCGCTGCCAGTGCAGCCGGGTTCGGGGTGGCGTTGGCCGACTGTCGCAGCAGAGCGGCAAGCTGTTCCGGGGTCACATTGGCCGTGCGTACCATGCTGCTGACCTCGGCAGCTTCTTCCTCCTGAATCCGCCGCTCCAGCACTGCAATGCGGTTATTCAGCTTAATGCGGCGTTCCTGCTCCTTTTTGAGCGTTGCCCGCAGCTTATCCAGTTTTTCACTCATCGTAAACTCTCCGTTTCATTTTGAAAGCCGCCCGAATCCGGCAAGATACTGCTGCCAGTAGGACGAGTGAATGTTTGCATATTTGATGGGGTCACCAGCCGATACCATCATGCCGTTTCCAAGGTAGATTCCGCAATGGCTCATCCCCGGCGTATCATAGGTTCCTTTAAAGAAAACCAAATCGCCTGGTTTTGCTTCTGCTTCGGAAATATGCTGGCTTTTCTGCCATAATCCGTTGGCCGTAGTACGTCCCACATTATAACCATTCTGGTTATAGACCCAGCAGACGTATCCGGAACAGTCAAAGCCTGTTTCGGGAGAACTTCCGCCCCACACATAGGGCGTTCCGACATATTTTTTGGCTTCCTCATAGATAGCCGCAAATTCGCTGTCGGTCAGAGCTTCCGCAGGAACCGTGTAGTCGATGCCGGGTGCGCCGGAGCCATCCGAGCCGCCGGGCGGTAAGCCTCCATTAAAAAGGTAGGGTCTGCCGCCCAGCGTGTCCTGAAAAATCTGATACCGCTGCCATTGATCTTCGGTCAGTTCTTCCCGTATGACGACCTCCAAGCCACGGTTTTCCAGCTTCGTGTGGAAGATTTTGTATTCATAGGGCACCTGCGTGGGCACAGGGATGCCCGCCGGGCTGATGACCCAAACGGTTCTGTACCGTATCTGCACCTCCACCCATGTTGTCAGCTTATACTGCTTTTTTGAAGATTTCCTTCAGCTTACCCTGTACCTCCGACCGGGTATAGTCGTCATACAGGGTCGTGAGAAACGAGGTCAGCTGCCACGGGTCGTGTTCAATGGGGTCAAGGTGATACCGATACTCGTTGTATCCGGGGTGGTCCTGCGGGGTGCGCTTGATTTTTTTGTCCAGCTCTTTTTCCAGTTTCTTATAGTCCTGCTCTGCGCCCCGGATGTCCCGGTCCTCGGCGGTGTAGATGGTCTGCCCGGAAACATGCGTAGTGCCGGAAAACAAAATAGAACAGGATGAAAACGCCGACATGACCAGCAGCAGGAGCAAAAGAAAAACGCCCACGACCACAAGCGCGTGTGCGTTGCCCTTTGCAAAGTTTGCAATGCCATTGACTGCGGCACTGACTGCCGACCTTCCTTTGTCCGCCACCTGCTCTACGCCGGACCGGGCTGCCGATGCACTGCCGGCTGCCTGCGCAGCCATACCGCCTGACAGAGCTGCAGCACAGTAGCTTTTTCAATGCAGCGGCTCGCATAGGTTGAGAACCGTGCCTTCCGGGTGGAATCGAAGGTGTCCACCGCCTTCATCAGGCCGATGGTCCCGATGGAGATCAGGTCTTCCTGGTCGCTGGGCTGGGCGTAGTATTTTTTCGCCACATGCACCACCAGCCGCAGATTGTGCCGGATGAGCGTTTCCCGCGCCGTGGGGTCGCCCGCCCGCAGGGCCGCAAAGGTCTCGACCTCTCAGTTTCAGCTTACAACAAAAAATGAGATAGGCTCCCTTTCGGGGAAGTCTATCTCATTTTGATCTTGTCAATATCAGTTGACAGATATTGGCTCTTTGCGTTCCCTGTGTCAACTTTTATTGTACAACACCACTTTTCAACGGCCCGGTTCCATGTTACAATAAGAAAAAACGAAATCGGGTGATCTTTTGGAATTTTATGGCACCATCGGCCCCGCCTGTGCCCAGCCGGAGACCTTGCAGCGCATGGTGGAAGCTGGCATGACGGGCATCCGCATGAACCTTTCCCACGGGCCCCTTTCGGCCCACAAAGACTGGCTGGACATGATCCACGCCGTGGGCATCCCCCAGCTGCTCATCGATCTGCAGGGGCCGGAGCTGCGCATCGGCACACTGACCCAGCCCCTTGTGCTGGAACCGGGGCAGAGCCTCCGGCTGGGGCAAGGGGGTGTTCCCTGCCCGGCGGCGCTGGTGCAGGCGGCCCGGCCGGGCCAGAACCTCCTGCTGGACGACGGCAGGCTCCTTGTGCAGGTTGCCGGAGCCGACGGCGCGGCCCTGCAGTGTACCGTGGTGCGGGGCGGCACTCTGCAAAGCCGCAAAAGCCTTGCGGCGCCGGGGCTGGCGGTAGCCTCCCCCACGTTGACGGAGGCAGACCTGCAAAACCTGCAGCTGGCGGGAGCCTGCGGCGTTACCGGGGTGATGCTGCCCTTCGTGCGGGGGGCCGAGGACATCCGCACCCTGCGCCAGGCGCTGGAACAGGCCGGGGCCGGGCAGATCCGCATTTTTGCCAAGATCGAGAGCCTTGCGGGGGTGCAGGCCCTGCCGGAGTTCCTGCCTCTTGTGGATGAAGTGGTCATTGCCCGCGGGGACCTCGGCAACGCCATGCCCCTGTGGGAACTGCCCCGGTGCCAGAAACAGCTTTCGGCGGTCTGCCGGTCTGCCGGGGTGCCCTTTATGGTGGTGACCCAGATGCTGGACAGTATGTGCAGCCGGGCGGTACCCACCCGCGCCGAGGTCAGCGACATCTACAACGCCGTGTTAGACGGTGCTTCCAGCGTGATGCTCACCGGAGAGACTGCCGCGGGGCAATACCCGGTGGAGGCCATGGAGTATCTTGTGCGCACTGCCCGCACTGCCTTGGAATAACCAGGATGAAACGGTTGTTTTCTCTATGATCGGGGGATTTGGGACAACAAAAAAAAGCCGCCCGGTTCACAGGATATATTCCATCTGCCGTTCCTTTGTTTTCATACCCATTTTTTCGTAGAAGTGCTCTGCCGAGGTGTTTCCTGCCCAAACGTTCAGTGTCACCTCATAGCAACCCTGCTCTTTCGCCTGCTGCTTCACATATTCAAACAGGCTTTCCCCGATATGCCGTCCCCGTGCCTGCTGATCGACGCACAAATCATCAATGAACAGCGACTTAAAGGGCACCATATTCGTGGAAAAAGGCTGTTCCTGCATCTGACAAAAGGCGTAGCCCATGCACACATCGTCCTGGTCTACAGCAACGTAGATGGGTTTCTCCTCCTGCTTCAAAAGCCCGGCCAGCTCACAGGCGGTGTATTTGGTGGTGCCGGAGACAAAAACATCCGGACGGATCTCTGCATGGATCTGCAATACCTGCCCCAGCAGCGCAAGAAGTCTGGGAATATCTTTTTCCTCTGCTTTACGGATCTTCATTTTACTTTCCCTCATATCTTTCTCAAAACCGCTCGTTTTCTACGGTGGTTCTTGCAAAGATTATACCACATTCGGCACCAGGGTGGCAATGAGCCAGCCGCCTGCTTTTTACACAAACGGATTGTAGAACCGCCCGAACCGGATGGTCACGGTGAGGCTGAGGAGCAGCAGAAGCACCCCGACACCCAGCGCGATGAGATCGCTGCGGACGAAAGGCCGCTGGGTGTACCAGGTGCGCTTGTTCTTTTTGCCAAAGCCGCGCAGTTCCATCGCGTTGGAGATGGTGTCGATGCGGTTCAGGCTGGTCAGGATGAGCGGCAGCAGGATGTTGACGGAGTTTTTGAGTCGCTTGAAGAAGGGTTCCTTTCTGCCAAGCTCCACACCGCGGGCCTGCTGGGCCTGGCTGATGCTGTGGTAGTCGCGCTGGATGTCCGGAATGTACCGCAGTGCAATGGCCACTGAGTAGCCCACTTTGTACGAAATGCCGATGCTGTTCAGGCTGGCCGCAAACTCGCTGGGGTCGGTGGCCGAGATGAACAGGATGGCCACGGGCAGGGCCACGAAATACTTGAGCGAGATGTTGCACAGATAGAACAGCTGCTCAGCCGTCAGGTCATACCGCCAGAACAGGTGGCAGAGCACCGTGCGGGTGCCGTACAGCGTCGTGCCCTGGTCGGGGTCGAACAGGAAGATGAACAGGTTGTTCAGCAGCAGGAACACCAGCATGAACACCAGCATGAACCGCACCTCGCGGAACCTGATCCGGCTCAGCTTGAACGCGGCCAGGCTGACCGCCAGCAGCACCAGCAGAACCCAGGTGTTGTAGGTGATCATGCTGGCAAAGGTGAACAGCAGAAAGAACGCCAGCTTGGTGGTGCCGGTGAGCTTGTGAATGACGCTCTCCCGCGGGAGATAATTCAAAACAGTTTTAGCGGCCATGTTCCCGCACCTCCCGGTCCTGCGCGATGAAGCGCTCCACAAATTCCTGCGCGGGCGCAATGCCGCAGCGGTTGGCCAGCGTGTAGAGGCTGGTCTCTTTCAGTGCGGCCTGCTGGATGAGGGCGGGGTCGCACAGAACGCCCGCCGGGCTGCGGTCTGCGATGAGTGCACCGTCGCAGAAGACCAGCGCCCGCTGGGTGTATTCGAGCATCAGGTGCATGTCGTGGGTGATCATCACGACCGTGACGCCCTGGGCGTTCAGCCCCCGCAGGAACTCCATGATGTCGGTGTAGTGGCGGAAATCCTGGCCCGCCGTAGGCTCGTCCAGCAGGATGAGCTCCGGGTCCAGCGCCAGTACGCTGGCGATTGTGACACGCTTTTTCTGGCCGAAGCTCAGCGCCGACACCGGCCAGTTCCGGAAGGGATACAGCCCGCAGATCTTGAGCGTCTGCTCCACCTTTTCCCGGATCTGCGCTTCGGTCAGGCCGGAGCGCTGCAGGCCCAGTGCCACTTCGTCGTAGATCATGGTCTTGGAGATCATCTGGTTGGGGTTCTGCATCACGTAGCCGATGTGCTGGGCACGGCGGCGGATGTTCTCCTCGGCCAGCGATTTTCCGTTGAGGAAGATCGCGCCCGCATCCGGCGTCTCGAACCCGCAGATGAGCTTGGACAGCGTGGATTTGCCCGCGCCGTTCCGGCCCACGATGCTGACCATCTCCCCTTTTCCGATGGAGAACCGGACATTCTTCAGGGTCGTCTGCCCCTTCTGGTAACCAAAGCACAGGTCCCGCACTTCCAGCAGCGGTTCCGGGGCCGGGGCAGCTTCCGGCTGCGGATAGGCGGTGAACCAGTTCCGCAGAGCCGTTGTGTCGGCTTCGTTCAGGACGAGGCTGTCCACATGCGACGGGTGCTTTTCCGGGGTGATGTCCACGCCCGCATACCGCAGAGCGGTCAGGTAGAGCGGCTCCCGGATGCCGTTTTCGGTCAGCAGGGAGGTGGAAAGCAGCTCGTCCGGGCGGAGGTCAGCCAGAATTCTGCCCTCGTTCACGAGGACGATGCGGTCCACGCTCCGCCAGAGGACGTCCTCCAGCCGATGCTCGATGATGAGCACGGTGGTGTCGGTCTTTTTCTGGATCTCGTCGATGAGTTCCATGGTCTGCTTGCCGGTGGCCGGGTCCAGGTTGGCCAGCGGCTCGTCGAAGAGCAGGATCCTGACCTGATCCACCATAACGCCCGCCAGACTGACCCGCTGCTTCTGCCCGCCGGAAAGCTCATGCGGTGCATAGCCGAGGTGGTTCTCGATGCCCACCAGCTCCGCAGCGCGGCGGGTGATGGTGTGCATTTTCTCCTGCGGCATACAGCTGTTTTCCAGCGCAAAGGCGATGTCCTCGCCCACGGTCAGGCCGATGAACTGGCCATCCGGGTCCTGCAATACCGTGCCCACATGGGCCGACAGCTCAAAGATGCTGCTGTGCGGCGCATCCACGCCGTCCACGGTCAGGGTGCCGGTGCACACGCCGGGGTTCGAAAAGGGGTTCAGGCCGTTGATGCAGCCCGCCAGCGTACTTTTGCCGCTGCCGGACGGGCCTGCGATGAGCACACGCTCCCCCGGATAGATGTCCAGGTCGATGCCGGTCAGCGTGGGACGCTTCTGGGCGCGGTACTGGAACGAGAAATCTCGGAACGAGATGATGGGTTCGTTACGTTCTGCCATGGGCAAATTACCTCAGCTGTTCAAACAAAAAGCCTTTCCTCCGGCGGATGGCCGAGGGAAAGGCTGCGGGTTCCATCCAGAGTCGCTCCGGCCGGGATCACTCCTGGTCGAGAGAGCCCTTCTTGGCGATGGTCCTGGTATAGGCCAGCACCAGCAGGCCGCCCACCACCACAGCGGTGATGATGTTGGACACAGCGGCAAAGGCACCCTGCGCAAAGACCTTCTTGGCCGGCTCGGCGTAGATCAGGATATCCAGCACCGGGGCCACCACGACCCAGGCCAGCAGATGGGCTGCAATGTTGGCGACCGTAAAGGCGGCCATCTTCTTTTTGCCAAACTCGCCCTCCTGCAGGTCCAGCTTTTTGGCGAACAAGCCCACCACAACGCCCACGAAGGCCGAAGCGATGACCCAGCTCCACCAAGGGCTGCCGCCCCAGGACAGGTCGATCAGGGTGTGGCCGATGAAGCCGATCAGACCGCCGGCCACCGGGCCGTACATCGCGGCCAGCAGGGCCAGAACGGCGTACTGCAGGCTGATGTTGGTGTTGGGCACCGGGCTGGGAATGGCCACGAACCGGCCCAGAACAAAGAACAGGGCTGCGCCGATGCCGACGGCGACCACTGGTTTGATGCTGTTGTTGTTTTTCATATTCTTTCGCTCCTCTTTTTTGCGCCGCAGTGTGCGGCATTTTTTCAAGGCATTGTCAGTATACGACAAGCCGGGAACCCTTGTCAATGGACAAACGGCTCTCTTTGCAGAAAAACCGCCGGTTTTGCCGTTTCAGCGGGAGCTTTGGGGCTGCGGCACCAGTTTGCAGACCAGCCGGACCATCACCGGCGTCAGCGGGAGCCACACCAGTGTGCACAGCAGGTTGAACAGGGTGTGGGCGTTGGCGATCTGCCGCGCCAGCACTTCCAGCTCCGGTCCCTTGGGTGAGACGGCCTCCACCAGCCTTGTCATCCAGGGCAGAGCCAGCAGGCAGACCACGCTGCCCGACAGGTTGAAGCAGCAGTGCGCTGCCGCCGTCCGCCGGGCATCCGTAGGCTGACCCACCGCCGCCAGCACCGCCGTGATGGTCGTGCCGATGTTGTCCCCCAGCAAAATGGGCAGGGCACCGGCCAGCCCCAGCACACTGTGGATACCGTCCGGCCCGGCCTGCTGCGCAGCCCGCTGCAGCACCGCGATGGTGGCCGAGCTGCTCTGCACCACCAGCGTCATCCCGGTGCCCAGCAGCAGCCCCAGCAGCGGCGTATGCCGCACCTGCGTCATCCAGCGGAGGAAGACCGGGTGTTCGGCCAGCGGAGCCATCGCGCCGGACAAAACTTCGATGCCGTCGAACAGCAGGCCAAACGAAAACACCGCCAGCCCCAGCTGCCGCGTCCGCTCCCGCCGGGCCAGCAGCCAGACCAGCACCCCCGCAAACAGGATGGGGAACACCCAGTCCGCCAGCCGGAACGCCACCAGCTGGGCCGTCATGGTGGTGCCCACATTGGCCCCGAACACCACGGCCACGGCCTGCGGCAGCTCCATCAGCCCGGCGCTGACGAACCCGATGACCATCACCGTGGTGGCCGAGCTGCTTTGCAGCACCGCTGTGACCAGAAGCCCCGCCAGCGCCCCGGTGAGCGGTGTGCGGGTGACGCGGCGCAGGAACCCCCGCATCCGCTCCCCTGCCGCCTGCTGCAACGCCCGGCTCATACTCTCCATCCCAAACAAAAACAGCGCCAGCCCACCGGCCAGTCCGAATGCCGCCCGAACGCCTTCCCCCATGTGTCGTCCTCCTCTCGGTGTGGATAACACAAAAATACTCGCCTTCCGGTGGGAAAGCGAGTACATTTTGCAAGGGAGCCGGTCATTTGTCCGTCCGGACGCAGCGTAGGGCATACTGCGCCTGCCCGCCCGTGGTGCAGGTGAACAGCTCTTTGCAGGTCTTGCTCTTTTTTGGGGGCGTTCTTAGTTCGTGCCGGTCAGCTTGAATTTGTTCAGGGTCTGGATGGTGGTCACGATGACATTGACGTTGTTGACGATGGAGCTGCCAGCAGAGAAGATGCGGGCGACGTAGTTGAACAGGGTGCCAACGTTCAGGAAGATCTTCCAGGCCTCGGTATCGGTGATCGAGCCACCGTTCAGGTAGACCATCTCGTTCTCGTCGATCTCGGCAAAAGCAGCGGGCATCTTGATTTCGTTCATAACAGGGATTCCTCTCTTTCAAACATTCGATTCGTTTTTTGTGTTTCAGCAATGCAGGCCGACTCAGCCGTGCATCGCAACCAGTGTCACGACCAGGACCGTCGTTCCGACGATCAGGATCTCGCCCAGGTGGTCCTCCAGCCGGAAGGTGCTGGCGGGCTGTTCGGTCGCCTCCGGCTCCGGCTTCGCGGTGGACTCGCGCGACACAGGCGTCCAGTGGGCATACAGGGTCTGCCCATCTTCCTGGAACTCGTACTCCGCCGGCTTGATCTTATCGCCGCCCACAAGGTCCGTATACCAGCCATCGAAGAGGTAGCCTTCCATGGTGGGAGTGGGCAGTCTGGAAGTCCGGTAGACCTCCGTGCCGTCCAAAGTTTTGATGCGGTAGACGAAGACGTACTCCGGGGTGCCGATGCCGCCCTGCCGCTCCAGATAGATGGTGTAATAGTTGGGGTTGTCCGCAAATGCCAGCGGCGTCACGCAGCAGAACATTGCCAGCGTCACCACACCGAGCATCAGCCGCTTCAGGAATTGCTTCATCGTTGCTGCCTCACTTTCCAGTCTTGCCGGTGCCGGGCAGACTTTCTCTATATAGGTTATACGATAAACACAGCATTTTGTCAATCGGAACTGCGCAATTTTCGCATTTTCATGTTTTCTGAAACCGCAGCCCCCGCACCGTGCTGCGGCATCAGGGCGCTGCGAGCAGGGAAACCACGGCAGCGGCGCAGGGTCTTCGGCAGAATGCCGCCTGCCAGGTGATGTGTTCCGGCTCCACCGGTTCAAAATAGCAGGAGGAACACGCCGCAGCCACACCTTCTGCCTCATCTGCACTCCCGCGCACCGTGCAGAACACCGCCGTCGGGCCGTCGGCCCCGCCAATGACAGCGATGGCCGCATCCCCTTCCCCCTGCGGTTCCAGTCCGTACTTCTTTTCCAACGCTGCCCGTTCGGGCGGCAGATTCCGGGGTCGGCGGCGCGGGTGGTCCCCCTCAGCGCAGTCGGAGAGGAAGAAATTTTCGGCAGCCGGGGTCAGGCGGTAGGTCATCATACAGAAGCGGTTGGGCCATTCCCAGCCATCACAGTCCGGAAGTTCCAGCGTTTCCGACCGGACATCCAATGCAGTCAGCTGATAGGTCTGTGCGTTTCCCGGTTCGTGCAGCGTCACCGACCCGCCCACCGCAGGGGTCCGAAACCGTTCCGCCGGGTGTTGTTCCAGTTCCGCTTCCAGCCGCACCTCCAGGACACGGAAGCGCTTCGGGCAGCTCTTCCGGCTCCGGGTCGCCCAAGGGTAGCTTTCCCGCCAGAACTTCCAGACCGTCGTTTCATCCAGCCCATAATGCCGCAGGAACGCTGCGACTGTATCATCGCCGGCCATCTCTCCCGGAAGATAACCCGCCCCGCAGCCATCTCTGGAATGCAGCCGCGTCCCATTCAGTTCCAACTCCGCACAGAACCCCACATTCAACGGATTTTCCTGTTCCATCTGCTGTTCCTCGGCTCTGGTCAGGGTGCGGCTGCATTCGCCGTCTTCGGTCAGGCCCCATTTTTCCATATGGGCCCGCAGTTCTTCCTGCGGCACCTCCATCGCAAAGTCCACGACCAATCCCTGTCGGCACCGGTAGACCGCCGGGATGCGCCACTTGTACCCATGCCATTCAAATTCGCGGTCCACGCGCAGTTCCTCGCCGGGGTCGTTTCCCTCCTGTGTTCCCCAGAAATTTTTCCCAAAGCAGACCTTCCAGCGGCGGTGTTCGTGTCTCATGGCAGTTGTCCCCTTCCGTTTTTCTCTATTTTAACACCATTTCATCGGCCCCGCAATTTCTTTGCGAATTTTTGCCGTTTCCCAGCCGCCTGCCCCTACACAAACGGCGGCGGTTGTGCTATGATAAGGCTGAAAAATCGGTTTGGCACTGCCAACCCATGAAGAAGGTGTCGTTCATGTCTGATCTGCTTGAGACCCTGCGGCAGGAGGGCGTCGATCCCGCACTGCTCTCCGCTGTGGAAGAATACCGCGCAGCCCACCCGCTGGCCGAGGCGCTGCGCCCCCGCATCCCGGTGTCGGCTTTTACCTATTATGGTAAGGACGTCTGGGAGCAGGCTCTGGCCGCGCTGCTCTGCGGCGAGAACCTGCTGCTGGCAGGCGGCAAGGCCACCGGCAAAAACGTGCTGGCCGAGAACCTCTCCGCCGCCTTCGGCCGCCCTGCGTGGGACATCTCGTTCCATGTGAACATGGACGCAGCCTCCCTCATCGGCATGGATACGTTTGAGGGCGGCGCGGTCAAGTTCCGGCCCGGCCCGGTCTACCGCTGCGCCCAGTGCGGCGGGTTTGGCGTGCTGGACGAGATCAACATGGCCAAAAACGAGGCGCTGGCCGTCCTCCACGCCGTGCTGGACTTTCGCCGCGCCATCGACGTGCCCGGCTATGAGCGTATCCCGCTGGCCGAGGAGACCCGCTTCATCGCCACCATGAACTACGGTTATGCGGGCACCCGTGAGCTGAACGAGGCGCTGACGTCCCGCTTTGTGGTCATCCAGATGCCCACCATCACACAGGACAACCTCGAAAAGCTGCTCCGTGCCCAGTTCCCCGACCTGCACGCAAACTATGTCCACCAGTTCGCCCTGCTCTTCCTCGACCTGCAAAAAAAGTGCGACAGCGCGGAGATCTCCACCAAGGCGCTCGATCTGCGCGGGATGCTGGATGCGCTGCGGCTGATCCGCCGGGGCGTCCCGGCCGGGGCCGCGCTGGATATGGGCATCACCAACAAAGCCTTTGATTCCTACGAGCAGGGGCTGATCCGGGACGTCATCGCCGCCCGCATCCCGGCGCAGCTCACTGCCGCAAAGCTGTTCCGCTGATGGAAGCGCAGAGCTACACCGCCGAACAGCGGCGCGCAGCCAATCAGGTCTGGGCGGCAGCCGGTGCCTATGGGTTTGAGCCGCTGTTCCTTGCACACAACACCGACGGCACGATCGATTTTTACATGAACTGCATCGTGGGCCTGGTGCACAAATATTACGGCGACGATCTCATCCGGAGCCTGTTCGGGCTTTGGGATGGCGACATCCGGGAGGCCGAACTCGACGACCTGACCTGGCTCTACCTCGAAAGTGCAGCCTATGCGCTGGAGCTGCCCCGCCGCCCGGTGCTGGCCGAGCTGCGCCGCGCCCATGCGGACTACTTTTTCGGCATCCAGTACAAGCTCTCCCGGCAGGAGTGGATGGCCAAAAACCAGCTCGTCTACACCATGCAGGCAGACCGCTGGCGCACCGTGCAGGGCCGCCGCCCGCCGGTGATGACCCCTTACGAAGCCGACCTTGCCGCCGCGCTGGCCCCGCAGACGCCGCCGGAACCGGCTGCGCTGAAACCGGCCCTGCTGGCCCTCTTTGCCCGCGCGAAGCTGTTTGACGGCACCGTGCACAAAAAGGCCGCGCTCCACCTGCATCTCGAAGGGCTTCTGGCTTCGCTTGCCACCAAAACGCTCCCCACCCAGATGATCAAGACCGACCGCGTCATGATCGAGCACTCCAGCGCGGTGGATGCCGCAGGCAGCGGCGGGCTGACGGTGGACAAGCGGCTGGCCCGCATCACCCTCCGGCAGAACGCCGCCGAAGACCGCGCCTACATCGAGAGCTGTTTCGGGCGCTCCCTCTACCCGCCGGAACGGCTGCGCAAAGCCGAGCAGGAGCTTTGCACCGGCGATCATCTGGGGTGCCATCTCTGGTTCGCAGCCGGTGTCCCCAGCCCCGAACAGGCCCCCACCCCGGAGGCAAAGCATCTGGCCGAACAGGCGCAGCTGCAGGCCGACCGGAACCGCGCCTACTACGCCAAGAACCGGGAGCTGCACCGCAGCGTCGTGCTGCGGCTGACCGAGCAGATCCGCAACTGCATCCTCGTGCACCAGCAGCCCCATGCACGGGTGGCCCGCAGCGGCAGTCTGGACCCCGTGCGGGTCTGGCGGGCCCCTGTGCTGGACGATGCCCGCGTCTTCCGCTGCGCCGAGGAGGAGAATCAGCCCGCCTTCACCGTAGACCTGCTGCTGGATGCGTCGGCCTCCCGCCTGCACTGTCAGGAGGTCATCGCGGCGCAGGGCGTCATCCTTGCCGAGAGCCTGACCGCCTGCGGCATCCCTGTGCGGGTCAGCTGCTTTTCCAGCCTGCGGGGCTACACGGTCCTGCGGGTGCTCAAAGGCTTTTCGGACAAGAACCTGCAAAACATCCACCAGTATTTTGCCTCCGGCTGGAACCGCGATGGCCTGGCCCTGCGGGCTGCGGGCGACCTGTTGGACTTTGCGCCCGGCCCCGCGCCGCGTCATCTGCTCATCCTGCTGACGGACGCCTCCCCCAACGACAGCCGCCGTGTGCCGCCCTCTTCGGAAAACCCGCTGGGGCACGACTACGGCGGAGCTTTCGGTGTGGACGATGCCGCTGCCGAGGTGCGCGCCCTCCGCCGCAAGGGGCTGCGGGTCTCCGCCGTCTTCATGGGCGAGGACCGCTCCATCCCCGATGCCGAGCGCATCTACGGCAAAGATCTGGCCCGCATCCGCGGCATGGATCAGCTGGCCCGCGCGGCCGGGCAGCTCATCCAGAACGAGATCCGCGAGCTGGGTGATTGACTCCTCGCACCAAAAGACCGGGACTGTATGTTTGCAGCTCCGGCCTTTTGTTTACAACCATAGTGTTTGTCTCCTCCCACAATGCGCAAAAATATTTTTGCAATCTTCAAACTTTTAGTTGTAATTTGTGACAACTTATGCTATAATACAGCCAGAAAAGAACGAATCAATGGTTGTACGAGGAAGGAGACCCGCTATGGATGCCAATCGTTACTTTGAGCAGATGCACCAGGTCATGTCCGCACAGAAGCGCGATTTCTCGTTGATTTTGAGCGTAAAGGTGCAGGACCTTGGCGGCGCGGATGCTTACATCGAGCTGCGCCGGAACGCATCCGGCCGCGCACGGGTCTTCTATTCCACCATGGGCCGCCGCAACCTCAACTTTCAGTTGTTCCGCAAGGGCTGGCAGTTGTGCCACAACGCATCCGGCGAGATGACCGGCCGTTTCCCCACCAAAGCGGATGCCTTGTTGGACGCAGCGGACTTTTCCGCCTGCATCCGGGACGATGCCTTTGACCCGGCCCGCACGGAGTTTCTCGTGAACCAGCTCCGGCGTCTTTCGGACACCTCCTGCCCTCCCCTGCCGCAGTCGGCCCGCGAAGGGGCGCTCATCACCGTGAACAGCTTTGTGGGCCGCGGCGGGCACTGGTGCTATTGGAGCACGCAGGCCGCTGACTGCCTGCCTCTCGCTGCGCTGCTTTGCTGGCTGGGTGATTTTCTGGCCGGGAGCGAGCGCCGCACCCTGCAAAACTGCCCGCAGGCCATGGAGCTGGCCGCGCAGTGGCAGGCGGAGCTTTGCTCGCCCTTCACCTGCCCGGCGGGCGCTGTCCGTTCTCCTGCCCAGCGCCCGGCCCCGCGCCGTGCCGCCCCTGCCGCGCAGAACCCCCACTGGCAGAGCATCCTGGCGGTGCTGGCCACCGTATGACAATAGTGCCCCGCCCTCTGGTTTTCCAGAGAGCGGGGCACTTGTTCAATATTCGATCCCCTGCCGGGCGGCGATGCCCTTCTGGTAGGGGTGGCGGCAGCACTTCATCTCGGTGCTGTAATCCGCCGCATCCAGCATCCACTGCGGCGCAGCGTGTGCCGTCAGAACGCATTCCTGCCCATCCGGCCGGTGCAGAACCGCCGTCTGAAGCAGCTCTTTGTCCACCATATCCAGTTCCCATGCGGAACCGGCCTCGTCCAGAAGAAGCAGATCGGCCGGCTGGGCCATGGCAGCCCGGAGGTTCTCATTTTGCAGTGCCCGCGTAGCCGCCTTTTCGGCGTCGTTCATCTGGAAGACGAACTTCTGCCCGACCTTGCCGCGGTAGACTTTGGCCCCCAGCTGCTCCAGCAGCGGGATCTCGCCGCTTTTGCCGCCCTTCAGGAACTGCACGATGACCACACGCTTCCCGCTGCCCAATGCGCGCAGCGCGAGGCCCATGGCGGCTGTGGTCTTGCCCTTTCCATCGCCCCAATAGAGATGCAGCAATCCGCGCTCCATCATGCGTTTTCCTCCGTGTACTGGACGGTTTTCACCACGTGCAGGATGTGTTCCGCCTTCCAGTCGCAGGCGTCCAGCACATAGCCGCCTGCGTTGGGGCCGCACCATGCGTGGAAGGTCTTGTGCGGCACCGCGAACCGCTCCATTGCGGCCATTTGGGTGCCGCCGTGCGCCACGATGACCAGCCGCTCCTCGCCGTCGGCAAGTGCCTTGTCCACCAGAGCGGCAAACGCCGCGCAGACGCGGTCACAGAAATCGCTCTTCCGCTCCCCGTCCGGGTGAGCGCTGGCTTCGTTCTGCCGGACCCACTCCAGATACTCCGGGTCCTGCTCCACACGGACGAACTTCTGCCCCTCGAACCGGCCGAAGTTCATCTCCTTCAGCCCCTCCACCGGTACCAGTTTTGCGTCTGGAAAGAGGATCTTTGCCGTCTGCGACGTGCGCTGCAGCGGCGTCACGTAGACGACCTCCGGGGAAAAGTCCGCCCGCCGCAGCTGGGCCGCGCTTTCGGGTGAAAGCGGGATGTCCCGCTGGCCCTGATACCGTTTCTGGGCGTTGTATTCAGTTCTGCCATGGCGCAGCAGATAGATCCACATGGTGTTGTCTCCTTTTTTCATCCTTTTGCCGCCCCATTATAGCCGATTTCCGCAAAAGATACAAGCCGCCCACGGTTCATTCTTCCCCCCGCCTGCCACAGCATTCTTTTTGGTTTGCAATATCCAACCACGCGTATCCGTATGACACGCCTGCGCGCCTTTTGTCAAGCGCAAAAAAGCACCCGCCGCAGGATGTGCAGCAGGTGCCGGAAATTTGACCGTTCTTATTCGTACAGGGGGAACGCCTTGGTGAGCGCCAGAACGCGGGCGGAGATGTCGTCCCGCTTCTCGTCATAGTGCCAGATGCAGTCGGCAATGCAGTCGGCGATGATTTTCATCTCTGCCGGGCCCATGCCGCGCGTCGTGACGGCAGGGGTGCCCAGACGGACGCCGGAGGTCACGAAGGGGCTGCGGGTCTCGCCGGGCACGGTGTTCTTGTTGGCCGTGATGTGCACACTGTCGAGGCGGGCTTCCAGCTCCTTGCCGGTGCACTCCTCCTCCCGCAGGTCGAGGAGCATCAGGTGGTTGTCGGTGCCGCCGGACACCAGCTTCACGCCGCGGGCCTGCAGCTCAGCCGCCATGGCCTGTGCATTCTCCACGATCTTGCGCGCATATTCTTTGAATTCCGGCTTCAGTGCCTCCCCGAAGCAGACGGCCTTTGCCGCGATGACATGCTCCAGTGGGCCGCCCTGGGTGCCGGGGAAGACGGCGGAATTGATCCGCTTGGCTAGCACCGCGTTGTTGGTCAGGATCAGGCCGCCGCGCGGGCCGCGCAGGGTCTTGTGGGTCGTGGTGGTCACAACGTCTGCATAGGGCACCGGGCTCTGGTGATAGCCGCCCGCCACCAGACCGGCGATGTGGGCCATATCGACCATCAGGTAAGCGCCATAGCCGTGGGCGATCTCGGCCAGCTTTTCAAAGTCGATGGCGCGGGGGTAAGCCGATGCGCCCGCCACGATGAGCTTCGGGCGCACCGTTTTGACCTGCTTTTCCAGCGCCGTATAGTCGATGACGCCGTCCTCGTTGACGCCGTAGGAAACGAAGTGGTAGTTCTTGCCGGACATGTTCACCGGCGAGCCGTGGGTCAGGTGGCCGCCCTGCGACAGGTCCATGCCCATGACGGTATCGCCAACGTCCAGCAGTGCAAAGTAGACGGCCAGGTTGGCCTGTGCACCGGAGTGCGGCTGCACGTTGGCATACTTGGCCCCGAACAGCTCGCAGGCGCGCTGAATGGCGATGTTCTCCACCTCATCCACATAGGCACAGCCGCCGTAATAGCGCTTGCCCGGCAGACCCTCGGCATACTTGTTGGTCAGCACCGTGCCCATCGCAGCCATCACGGCAGGCGAAACGATGTTCTCGCTGGCGATCAGCTCGATGTTCTCCCGCTGGCGGGTCAGCTCGCGGCCCATCGCCGCAGCCAGCTCCGGGTCAGCCTTGCCCACCAGACCGATGGTATCCATCATTTCATCGTACATTTTTACTACCCCTCTCTGACAGATCGTTCCGGGCAGAGCGGCTCCGAAGTGAGTCTTGCTCCCCTCCTCTTTATGATAACAAAATCAGCCCCGATGCGCAACCATATTTTCGCCTAAACCCTTGCTTTTTTTGCGGCCAGCGTTTATTATATCTGTATAAAAATCCGTTCCCGCGTTTGTGCAGCTTTTCAGAATCGACCCACACAAACTCCGGCGGAAACGAGGGAGGAAACCGCAGATGGATCATTCCCTGCAAAAAGCAGCCCAGCGCAAAGCGGGCATTGCCGCACGGCGGGCGCTTTCCGCCGCCGCACGTTCTGCCGCAGACGCCGCGCTGTGCCGCCGCATCGCAGCACTGCACTGCTTTCAGAACGCCCGGACGCTCCTTGCCTATGCGGCCTTCGGCGGGGAGGCAGATCTGTCCGCTTTGCTGGCGGAGGCGGTGCAGCAGGGCAAGACCGTCGCCTACCCCATCTGCGGCGCGGGCTTCACCCTGACGGCCGCTGTGCCCGGCCCGGACGGCTGGGAGGTGGGTGCATACGGCATCCGGACCCCCATCCCGGAGCGGGCGCAGCTGCTCCCGCCCGAAGCGCTCGACCTGGTGCTGGTGCCCTGCACGGCCTTTGATGCCGCCTGCCGCCGCGTCGGGATGGGAAAAGGCTACTATGACCGCTACCTGCCCCGCTGCCGGAACGCCGTACTGCTTGGCGCTGCCTTTGAGGCGCAGCGGGTGGAGCAGGCCGCTGTGGACGCGCATGACCAGCAGCTGGACGGATTTGCAACAGAGGAGGGGCTCTATCGTGGAACTGATGAATTTGAGCTGTGAGGCGTTTTTAGAAAACCTTGCCGGCAGCGCCCCGGCACCGGGCGGCGGCGGAGCCGCAGCTCTGGTGGGTGCCGCCGGAGCCGCCCTTGGCAATATGGTCGGCAGCCTGACCGTCGGCAAGAAAAAATATGCCGCCGTGGAGGCGGACATCCTTGTCCTGAACCGCCGTGCCGCCGCCCTCCGCAAGCGGCTGGAAGGGCTGGTACAGGCCGACGCCGACGCCTTTACACCGCTGGCCGCAGCCTACAAGCTGCCCAAAGAGACCCCGGAGCAGCAGGCCCACAAAGCCGCTGTGCTGGAGGCTGCGCTGGAAGGGGCCTGTGCTGTGCCGCTGGAGATCATGTCCGCCTGCTGTGAGGGCATCACGCTGGCGGCGGAATACGCCGAAAAGGGCAGTGTGATGGCCGTATCGGATGCCGGGTGCGCCGCACTGTTCTGCAAAGCCGCCCTGCAGGCCGCCGGGCTCAATGTCTCCATCAACACCCGGCTGATGGCCGACAAAGCCCACGCCGCCGCCCTGAATGCACAGGCCGACGCCATGCTGGCGGAGTTTGTGCCGCAGGCCGACCAGATCTACGAGAAACTCGCACATTCATTGAGGGGGTAATTCTGATGGCAACGATTTTGAAGGGCGCGCCCGTTGTGGCCGCCATGAACGAAGCAAACGCCGCCCGCTGTGCTGCAATGCAGGAAAAGGGCGTCGTGCCCACGCTGGCCGTGGTGCGCGTGGGTGCGCGCGAGGACGATCTTTCCTATGAGCGCGGCGTGATGACCCGCTGCGGCAAGGTGGGCGTGGAAGTGAAACAGTATCTGCTCCCCGCCGACGCAGCACAGGACGACCTGCTGAAGATCATCGCAGAGATCAACGCCGACGATGCCATCCACGGCTGTCTGCTGTTCCGCCCGCTGCCCAAGCAGTTTGATGACCGCACCGTGCGTGCCGCACTGGCTCCGGAAAAAGACATCGACGGCATCACCGATGGTTCTCTGGCCGGTGTGTTCACCAACACCGATCTGGGTTACGCTCCCTGCACCGCACAGGCCTGCCTGGAGATTTTGAAGCACTACAATGTTCCCCTCTCCGGCAAACGCGCCGTGGTGGTAGGCCGCAGCCTGGTAGTGGGCAAGCCCGCCGCCATGATGCTGGACCGGGAGAACGCCACCGTGACCCTGTGCAACTCCCGCACCCGGAATCTGCCGGAAGTGTGCCGGCAGGCGGACATCGTGGTGGTGGCCATGGGTAAAATGGGCGCTGTGGGCGCAGACTGCCTGCGGGCAGGCCAGACGGTCGTGGACGTGGGCATCCATGTGAACGAGGAAGGCAAACTCTGCGGTGACGTGCAGTTTGCCGCCGCAGAGCCGGTGGTGGACGCCATCACCCCCGTGCCCGGCGGCGTGGGCACCGTGACCACCTCGGTGCTGGTAGGCCATGTGGTGCAGGCGGCGGGGAAAGGAGTTACCCCTTCCGTCACGGCTGCGCCGTGACACCTTCCCCAAGGGGACGGCTTTTCGCGCTGACCAGAAACTTTGCGGCACCTCCGTAAGGCGTCCCCTTGGGGGAGCTGGCAAAGCCGCAAGGCTTTGACTGAGGGGGTATTAAGGAGCAAAATCATGCCATTACCGTATCAAGAAAAACTGACTCCCCGCGCAAGAGAATTGCGAAAAAAGGCAACCAAGCAGGAAAACCATCTCTGGTATGACTATTTGAAAGATTATCCCATTCGTTTTAAAAGGCAAAAACCCATCAGCAGTTTTATCGCCGACTTCTACTGCCATGCCGCCAGACTGGTGGTCGAGCTGGACGGCTCTCAGCATTACGATGAACAGGGGCTTATCTACGATAAAGAGCGTGCGGCTGTTCTGGAACAGTATGGTGTAAAGGTTTTGCGCTTTTCAAACTTGGATGTCGAGCGCAATTTTCATGGCGTTTGCACGGCGATCGATCTAGCCGTCAAAGAACGGATAGATCAGCTTTCTACGGATGAATAACAAAACAACACCCTCAGGCGCAAAGGTCTGAGGGTGTTGTTCTTTGGTTTTATAGCGTGCTGTTTACCCCCGCACAAGGAGCAGCAGCAGAGCCGAAGCCACACACTGCAGGATTAGCCAGCGGGCTACCACCTGCTCGTCGCTCCAGCCCTTGCGCTTGCGCACATGGTCGTGGAGGGGGGTCAGGGTGTTTTTCAAAATCCAGATGTGCAGAAAACGCTTCAGGCTGATCTTCAGAATGCCCAAGCTGCCGTCCGCGATGAACACGACAGCCGCCAGCAGGAAGGCGAACGGATGGCCGCACTTGAGGGACAGCATGGCGATGAAAAAGCCCATAGCGCGGCTGCCGGCGTCGCCCATCAGCAGGCTGGAGGGCTTGGCGTTGAGCCACAGGTAGGCCAGCAGCGCACCGATGAACACCACACCGGCGGTGGCGTAGGTGCCCAGTTCGGTCTTATAGGCCAGCAGGTAGGTGCCGATGGTCACCACTGCCAGACTGGCGGAAAGGCCGTCCACACCGTCGGTACAGTTGACCACGTTGATGCTTGCCCAGATGAGGATGACGATGAGCAGCAGGTACACTGCATAGGGCAGCGTGAAGCTCCACTGCAAAAAGTGCACCCCGCAGCCGTTGAAGTTCAGGTAGGTGACGCCCGCCAGCACCGCAATGACAAAATCGATGATGCCCTTTTTGTACTCGTTCCAAGCAGTCTCGGCGGCATCGTCCAGATAGCCGGAGAGCATGGAAGCGATCAGCAGCACATTATACACCACGTACTCGGTGGTGAAGGGCAGAAACGCCAGCGACACCAGCGCGATGCACAGCACAAAGATCAATCCGGAGCCCCGCGCCTTGCCCTTGGAAAGTTCGCCGTTCACCGCAAAGGCGCGGCCATGGTCATGGGGCAGTTTATCGCGGAAAATGGAATCCGTCAGGGCGGTCAGGGCGAACGCCAGCAAAAATGCCATGGCATCCACGCCCCGCTGTCCGATGACAGAGGTAAGCATTTGGATCATAAGATAACATTCCTCTTTCTTTCTGTATAGTCCTTTGTGAGTGTATCACGCCCTTGCCCAAAAATCAATCCCGGCGGCAAAATTCGCTGCGGATTGACTTTTTTCCCGCCGCTCTTTATAATAGTATGTCAGTCTGTATTTTCACCCGCAACGCAGGAGGTCCCATGTCCATTACCCTTGAGCAGCTCTCTGCCCGGATGCGGCAGGGCGAGCAGGTGCCGCTGCGCCACACTGCACAGGTGGCGCTGACGCTGAGCATCCCTTCCATTTTGCAGCAGATCGTAGTTACCGCCATGGAGTACATCGACGCCGCCATGGTGGGGCATATCGGTGCCGCCGCCACCGCTTCCATCGGCATCGTCAGCTCCAGCACATGGCTGCTGCACGGGATGCTGGCGGGGCTGTGCATGGCGTTTTCCATTCAGGTAGCGCAGTATCTGGGCGCAGACCGCCAGCAGGACGCCCGGGGCGTGCTGCGGCAGTCCATGCTGTTCAATTTAGTGGTGGGGCTTGCCGCTGCCGCCTTCGGCGTGGGCATCAGCCGGTTTCTGCCCGGGTGGCTGGGCGCAGACGCGGCACTGCAGGCAAATGCTTCGGCGTATTTTGCCATCTGGTCGGCTTCCCTGCCCTTTGTCATGGCTATGGGCACCTATGCCGCCATGCTGCGCTCCACCGGCGATGCCCTGACCCCCGGCCTGATCAGCGTGTTCACCTGCGTGCTGGACATCATCTTCAACTTTTTCCTCATCAACCCCACCCGGGAGATGACGGTATTCGGCCAGAACCTCACGGTCTGGGGTCTGGGCTGGGGCGTGCCGGGCGCGGCGCTGGGTACAGCCCTTGCCAACGCTGTGGGCGGCACGCTGGCGCTGGGCGTTCTGCTGCTGCGGGATGGCCCGCTGTGCATCCGCAAGCCCGGCTCTTGGCACATTACCCGCGCCTGCCTGCACAACGTGTGGAAGGTGGGTGCACCGCTGGCGGCAGAGCGCGCCGCTTTGTCCTCGGCACAGGTGCTGCTGGTGCGCATCGTGTCCGGGCTGGGCACGACCGCCATTGCCGCCAATAGTCTGGGCGTCAGCGCCGAGAGCCTGTGCTACATGGCGGGCTACGGCATTCAGGACGCCGCCCTTGCGCTGGTGGGACAGGCCGTGGGCGCAAACCGCCGGGACATGGCAAAGCGCTTTGCATGGCTGTGCACCGCCATGGGCATGGGCATCATGGCGCTTACCGGCGTGGGGCTGTATGTGTTTGCCCCACAGCTGATGGGCATCTTCACCGCCGACGCCGCCGTTATTGCGCTGGGCGCACGGGTGCTGCGCATCGAAGCCTTTGCCGAGCCCATGTTCGGGGCAAGCATCGTGGCCAGCGGCTCCATGCAGGGCGCGGGCGACAGCACCGGCTGCTTTGTGCTGAACCTTGTCAGTATGTGGGGCGTGCGGCTGACCTTGGCTGTTCTGCTGGCTCCCCGCTTTGGGCTGGTGGGCGTATGGGCAGCCATGTGCGCCGAACTTTGCACCCGCGGCGCACTGTTTTTGCTGCGCATGGCGCGTGGCAAATGGCTGGATAAGGGCGCGCTGGCGTAAAAAGCACCTTGTCAGCGTCCTCGCCCTCTCCGTCTGCTCACTGCGTTCGCATCCACCTCTCCCAAAGGGAGA
>ENA-OWPL01000467-OWPL01000467.1-human-gut-metagenome-genome-assembly--contig:-NODE-467-length-28797-cov-4.666690_pt1 | contig 28797 bp, 33 predicted proteins | sample MGYA00248263_ERZ651844 | MGnify/ENA primary metagenome ERZ651844 (study PRJEB26924, sample SAMEA4378256) | human gut metagenome | biome: human gut; feature: human-associated habitat; material: faeces...
CCAGCCCTTGGCCTGCGTCGCAAGGAATACAGATAAAGCGAACGCGCTCCCCTGTCGCTGTATGGGCGCGCCCATTGCGTGACTTTTGTCGCTTCATTTCGGATAAGGAAAACTCTCCCGCCGACAATGCAATCAGACTCCAGCGCGCGGCCTTTCTCAAAGTGGCGTTGCGAGTCATGCGGTCACGCCCTACGCCGTTATTGAGCTGGTAGGCCACCTTATCGAGCGCATCCAAATCGCCTTGTCCGAGTTCGTCAATAATGAGCGGCTGATTGTTATGTCGCGCGGCCACGGCCTCGAATCCGTTCTTTGTCTTATCCCAGCCGGTAACGCGCTCTTCGCCGCCATACACCGAAGCCGCCGCCTTCAAGATGCTTGATTTGCCGTCCCCAGACGTGCCATTTAAATGAAACGTCCCGCAAGGCAAATCCAATATCTGAAGCAACGGCGCGGCCAGCGCTACGGACAAGCCGAACATCAATCGTTTGCTGTGCAATGCAGGGGTTGCAACATTGGCCTGCCACTCTTCGAGCGTGCCTTTCTCGGTCAACACCGCCGCACAGTCCGCGCTTGTTGGCGTCACTCTCTCCGCCCCCGGCAAGCTCAAAACTTGGTTATCGCCAAACACGAAACAATCGAACGCGTCCGACACAAATCCGCCATGAGTCACGCTCACAGCACGAGGTAAGGCATCCATCGGCACAGCGTTAAGGAACTCCGCCAGCGGGCACTTGCCCGAATTCCCCGAAAGCACATAGACGTGCAATCCTGATGCCTGCAAAAGTTCCTCTACCCGACGGCCTTGAGTCAAAAGCTTGCGAGGCAAAACAAGGTCATGCGGCGTGCCATCCGCATCATTGAATTTAATCCAAATCCCCCAATCGTCACCCTCGACTGTGCGAGTGTGAGCCACCAATTCGAGCGCGTCACACAGTTTGACGAAAGACGAGCCGGGTTTTGCGTCCTTTTTGTAAGTCCTTTTTGTAAACCCCATCCGAACGATTCTCATAGGTATTGCCTGCCGAATCCTGTACTGTCAGAATGCCCTCGGCGTTTTTGTAAGCGTCCGCCTCAATCGGCATAGGTGCCTTGGTTTTCGTTTCACTCATTCGCTTCGCTCCAAATCATCCAGTAGTCGTTAAAGTCGGTCGGTGCTTTTCCTATGCGCCGCGTAAACTCGGCTTCGATCTCTTCGGTAAAGGGAGGCAAGAGCACCGCACAGCGCGCGCCCTGCAATGCCAGCGCCCGGGCGGCGGCCTTGGCCTTGTCTTCGCCCACGCCGCTTGCGTCTTTGTCGGCATAAAACCTCAGGGCATGGCCGGGGAATTGACGCCGTAGCGTCTCAGCACACGGCAAAAGGTTCCCCGCATCGAGTGCGGCCACACACGGCACGGAATAAAGGAGCGTCACGCTCATGGCCGTTGCAACGCCTTCGGCTATCCCAATAGCGCCCTCGGTTCCTGCATCGAAAGAAAGATCGTGCGGACGCCACAACAAGCCTTTTTTGCGTCCGCCCTTGAGGAAAGTTTTTCGGCCTGATTCGTCAATCAACTGCACCGAACAAATCACGCCCTTGTCATCGGTCAACGGCACCACCAACAAGCGGCCTTGGCCTCGGAGGATTTGCCCCTCGCCATCCTCTTGCTCGATTGCGGCCTGCACTATGAGAGCCTGCGCCTTGTCCAATGCAATGCACCTCAGGCCATTGCGTGACTGCGGCAAGCGTTTGCGGACTAGGTACTTGTGTCCCGTCATCGGCGAATCGGCACCGTCCCAAATTTGAGCCGCCAAGATCGAAACAGCGTATTGACGCGCCCGGGTCTCGGCCTCATAGAGTTCGCGTTGCTTACGCATTTCGGCCTGCATCTTGCGCAACTCCGCGCGGCTGGGGCGTTTGCCTTGGTAGTCGTAATAGAAAATCGCCGCTTTCCCTGTCCGCCAGTTAAAGCACATGCCACCCTTGCCATCGGCAAAGAGCATGATTCGACCGGCACCGCGCCCATGCTTGCCAACGCCTACCATGTTGGAGGGAGTGAATCGGCGGCGCGGCTCACGCGGTTCTATCTCCGCGCAAACACACGCCCCCTCAAGGCTTGCGAAAATCGGGAGGTTACTCATTCTCATGGCCGCCCCCTTCGCTTTCGTCAGACTCGACCGCCGCGCTTCGCGCTGTGCGCCCGGACGCGGTGCCCTTGAATTCGTACATCTGAGCCGCCGCCTTAGGATTGGCCTCAACAAACCAACCGTTTTCGACCTGTGTCATGGCATCCGCGCAAATCTCTGTCACCGATGCCATCAGATTGATTCCGTCCGAAAGCTGATTGCGCCGGGGTTCTTCAATTACCCGTTCCCACATCAACAGGTCGGACATCATCGTCAGCACCGACGAAACCTGTTTGAGCGTGCATTGCAAGTCACCTCCGCTTTGCTTAACCCGCCGGGGGTCATTGCTCTGCATTGCCACCAACAAAGCCGTCAGCGGCGCATTGTCTGCCGAGCGTTCACTCATAAAATCCGCCGTTACGAAAGGAATCTTGTTTTGCGTTCTCATGGCTCATTCCTCCTTTGCATTGGCTTCAATCAGGTCGGCCACGGCATCGAGCAACACAATGGCCTGATCGAATTGCTTTTGACTCAGCTCGTGGCTGAAAAGGAGGGTTTGACAAAGCGAGGCCTGTCGTTCCTTCATGTAAGAGAAAGTGAATCGAAGATCACTAACCAACGGCAAGATGCGGGAGCGCAACTCTTCGGATACAGGCTCGCGCAATGCGGCCAGCGCTTCGGCTTTCGTGAAAGGCTTGGAAAAAAGGGAGGTTGCAGTAGATACACTGCGGGCTTGAATAGCACTCATGGCCTATGCTCCTTCTGACAAATTGGATTTGAAGCCAGCCACCCCCGCCAAGAGGTGAGCGGCACCGCGCGGGTTGGCGGACTGCTCAGAAGGAAACAGCAACCCCGAAGGGTTCCCACGCGGTGCGCCCGTACAGATTGCGGACGCAATAACGCCATGAGTCGGAACAACCGCCAAAAGAAAAACGCCACGTAATGGCGCGGCGATTGTTCGCCTTCTGAATTTCAGGCCGCCAAGCCCGAACCTTGCTATTGAACAAGGCTTAGGCATCATAGCCCGCGCACGCCTACGAATGCAAGCGCTACCCTTAAAATTCGACTTGAGGCCGTTATCCTTGCCAGCGCATCCGGTTACTCGGCAAAGTTCTTCGGACACGCCAGCACAAGCGGCCTTTTTGGTTTTTAATGACATTGCTCAACCTCCCACGGGTAAGGGTCTAGCTCTTCGCGTATCAAGCGGAAAAGCTCTTCGATAGGCATCACGGCCAGCCATTCTTTGCCGTCCGCCCGGCACAGCACTAAGGGACGCTCTTCGCCGTCACACTCTTTGCGCGCCTGCGCCATCCAGTCGTAAACAAGGCCGATGCGGGCGCGTCGCTTTACCTCGATTGAGTAGGGATTCAGCTTTATGTCTGCGCCACCCTCTCGGGTCTGCATGAGATTGCGCACGGCTTTGATGCCCAAGTGCTCACGAATGAGTGAGCAAACCTCTCGCTCGCCTGCGGCTCCTTTGTTGCGTTGGCTTGCGCTCATTGCTCTTTGCCCTCCGAGAAAGTCCTAAGCGCCGAGAAAATGACCTCAGGCTTGCCGTGGTGTTCCCGCCAGTAGAGAAACGCGGCTAAGGCCGCACCCGGGATAAGCAAACTTGCAAAAGGTTGGCCGCCGCTCTTGGGCTTTGCCGTGGTATCGGTCACGCCGCAGTCGGCCACCTCAGGCCACGTTTGATACATGGCCTCGAAAGAGCGCATCAAATCCGCATGGCGGACGCCGAGCCATTGCGCCACATCCTCGGACGCATACAGGCGAGTAGGCTGATAGGTCACCTGAAAGGTTTTCATGGCACCGCCTCCCTTAAACGCTTGCGCTGGGGGAATCAGCGGGCACCGCATCCGCGCGCTTCGAGTCTGCCCACGCCATCACCTCGGACAAGCGATAGCGGAGGCACCGACCGCCGAAACTGACGGGCTTCGGAAAGTCCGGCTCTTTGATGAGTTCGCCCGCCTTAGTGCGACCGATACACAGCACGCCGCACACAGAGAGCGCCGAGCCGTCACGGACAAGTGGGATAAAGCAATCTTGAGGCTGTTGATTTGCCGTCATTGGATTTCCTCCGTTGTTACTTGCCGCCAACACCATTGCGGCGGCTTCGGAGGGAATCATCGGCAAATCGGAGGCTCAGAAAAAGAGTTCAGGTTTTGGAAACCCGTCCGAGTTTTGGGCGTAAAACCCCTTGAGGTTTTCACCTCTTAACCTTTGGCAAGCCCCGCCAATCAAGGCAAAAAAAAGGGACGGGGTTTTCTCCCGTCCGTCTTTTCAACTGCTGAAAAAATTTTTAATTGTTGGAGTCTTTCCGTGGTCTGCCACCCGGACGCCATTCGTCCAGAATCATTTTTTTCAATGGTTCGGCTTGACTATTTACTGCAAGCTCTCCTTTTTTATCTGTGCCCCAGCCATCCTTACGCGCCGCAATCTTCAGTTTGGACAAAAGCACATCCGTGGTCATCCGCTCAGGATTTTCTTTCTCAATCGCCTGCCATTGCGCTACCACGCGCAACACCGACGCAAGCGCTCCGCTACGTTCGCACATCCGGCGCACGTCCGCCACAGTCAAGCCTTCAATGATTGCCTGATCGTCCGGGGCAAGAGCCTTCGGCTGGTGACTTGTCTCCGTTTGCGTGTCCGCCACATCATCAAGCGGAAACTGCAACTTCAGACGCTTGCAAAGTTTCCTGTACGCGTCAACTGGAAACTCCATCTCTTCAAATTTGAAGAATTTTTCGCCTTTGTCGATCCGTCTTGGATAGACAAAACCAGACGAATAACCTTCAAGAGTGTAACGGTAGGACATCTGTAACCTCAGAAAGGAATATCGTCATCATCCTCAGGGGGCGTTAAATCCTGCTCCTCTATCCAGTTAATGATCAGTTGTATAACTGGACTAACCTCCTCGAAATAAATCGCATTTCCTACATCGTCATATTCACCAATTTTGCGAGGGTTAACATCCGCCAGTAACTCAGCAAATTCTTTCACCGTCAGAGTTTTTCGCCGTTTGGCCGCTTCAAATGCGGCACCCTTACGATTGAATCTATAAGAGTCGCGCTCTTCTAAATCCACAGTCCGCCCCAACCGCCCCATGAGAGAAAGGAAAGACGGCGCGCGGCCAGCGAATGCGCAGGGGCGATTGCTCAAACACCGAACAGCGGTTAATTACTCCGCCGTTGCGCGCCTCTCTCGATTCTATGGAGCGTGGAAACTTGTCGCAAGCCATCATCAGCGCTTTTTTGACGGCGGCAATGCATGATCGGGTTAAGCCAGCCCCCCGTACTAATGTACGGTTTTGTCAGTCTCCAATCACACGCGCTGGGGAAGTTCTCACGATTCGACTACCGCACGCCTGCGGCCCTCTCTCATGCCCGCCAAAGGGACACTCGCACCGCTTCGCGCCCGACCTTGTGATTTCCCCGAATAATCGGTTTTGAGTACAAGTTTTTCCAAGTAGTTTCGGGTTCGGACGTGCCAGTTTTTTGCCCGTAAATCCTGAATTGGATTTCAGTTTTTTTCAGGTTCCCATGCCCAAAATCCGCCAACCGAAAACGCAATCTCTCTGTTCGCTCTCTGTTCGATTGTCGAATGAAGCCGCGATTCCTCCAGAGCAACACGCGCAGCCAATCCTCTGAGCGCGCCTGCTACACCTCGCGCGAGGCTTTCGGAAGGGTCGAATTTGAAATCCAACCCTTTGAGACAAATGGCGGCATTCAGAAGCGAGAGATAGCCATCCTCAACGAACAGCAGGCTACGCTACTGGTGACCTACTGCAAGAACACCGAGACGGTTCGTAAGTTCAAGGTTGCACTTGTCAAAGCGTTCTACGAGATGCGAGAGCTGTTGCACTCGCAATGCCCGGTTGCGGCGGAAATCTCGGTCGCCAGACTCACGGTTGAGCACCAGTACGCCATTCAATCTGCCGTCGGCAAGCGAGTACACACAAGCGGCGCCTCGTATCAAGCCGTTTACCAAGCGCTCAAAAATCGCTTCAAGGTTCCGAAGTACACGTACATCCTCGAGCGTGACTTTGAGGAAGCAATCAGGTTCATCGAAACCTGCGACCTGCGCGTGCCGCAGTCGGAACCGATTACGGAAAGAAAGGCGCAAGTCCTAGCTTCGGCAGAGTTCTGCGAACACGTCCGCACGCTCGTCTATTGCTGGCGATACCTCTTCAAAAAGGAGATCGATCTTGTCTATCAAACCATGCGCGCTATGGGCTCACCTCATGCGCCCATGCTCTGGGAAGCCATCCACGATCTTGACGGCGTCCTCGAAAATCTCGAAGTCCTTTTCGGTCAGTTGCCCCCAGGAGTCATACGCCCACGTTGGAATCTTCGGCCTACCGGGTTGGTACTTTTTTGTGCGCTTTTTCTTTTGTTTGCTCATGGCATAAAAAAGCCGCCCGGAGGCGGCCTGTTGTAACTTATTGCTAGAGAAGCAGCTTTGTAGTATTGAACCTAGGCTTAACTTTGTCGAGCTGGATAATGAAGTCATCCCAATTGGTCGAGATTTTCATTATCGCTTCAACAAATCCGAGATGCTTTATCAGTTCTTGCCTACCATAGTCTGCTGTCAAATGCTGAAAAAGTTTCGTTGATTTTTCCACTTTTTTTGCTTCTTTCTTTAACGCGTCTTTTACGCCGGGAGCTAGTCGATCGTAGACGATATTATTGGTAAGAGTACCAAAGTACTGAGGTCTGAAGTTAGCCTTTTCCGGCGGATATGGAAGCCCCCTCAAGCGAAACATTTCTTCGTAAAACGAGGCATCGAACGTTTTCATATATGGCTGAATTTCCTTAGCAACATAAGCTTCCAAAATCTTGGCCAGCGCATTTCTTTCTCTGTCTCGTTCATATCCAGTTGCCTCATCGATTAAAGCAACGATGCCAACACGAGCAAATCCTCTGATCAAAATTTCAGCTTTTTTAGCTTTTGGCAATTGCTGAGGTTGAAGCAAATTCTGTTCTCTTGCTTCTAGCCACGTTTCGCAGACTTTTGGAATGATGTCAGCAGGGTATCCGCGTGCAACCTTTCCTCCATCGTTGTATTCAACGGGAACCAGGTCCGTTTCGTTAAAGTTCTTGGAAATCAAGGGAAGAAGAGGCTTTGAGGCAAGAAAAAGCGGGATTGGTCCACCATGAAATTCCTGAAGTTCTTGTCTCAGTCTCAATGATTTGCCACCAGTGCCGCCAAATTTTTCTTGAATGTCGATTTCGGAAACAAGTCGTTGCCCGTTGTCCAGTACGCAACAATTGAGATCTATGTCGGCAATATGTAGACAACCTTTGTAGGCAGCCTTTGAAAGTGAAGCCAGCCTTTTTTTGGATTCAACCATTTTCTTAGCTAGAGCTTTTCGCTCTTCTGGAGTTCTTTTCGAGTTAGCAACTTGTGCTCCTGCATTCCTATTGTTCATAACGATACCTTTGCAATAATGTGAGTTATATACTCGCATTATTGCGCAAGTGAGTGATGAATGCAATTTCATTGAATAGACCTCACGCACGGCATACATGCGCTTGCACACATCGCGGACGGCGGCCGAAGAGAGTTAAAAGAAAAGCTCGACCCAGAACTGGACGCCTGACGCGGCAATCCCGAGGGTGAGCATGATCAGGAAGGCTGCGAATCCGAGCGAGCCGAGAATCAAAAGTAGGTCTTTCATGCATGAAAAAGGCCGCATTGCTGCGGCCGCTCCTTAGTTGGTTCCTTGTGCGTATGCCTTCACCCAAGCCTCGTCAGCCGCGCCCGGATGCCTCCGACTTTTGCGCATCTTTGAGCGAAAGTATCTTCAACCGTTCGATTTTTTCCGTACGTTTTCACGCACAAACCAACGTTTTGATGCCGCTTTTCGTACCTTTTTCGTCCGAAAACCTCAGTTTTCTACACTTTTTTGTCAGAAACCAGCCTTTTATTTGACAGTTTTCAGCCTTGCTAATTGCTTGTTTTTCCCCGCCGTACAAGGGTTTTGCCCTTTTCTATAGTGATTACCACGCTACTACTACACCTATACGCGGGAATCCCAAATTTATAGGCAAGTTAACCTTTTAGAACGCTCCGAAAGTCCGTACTAATTGCGCCCGGTAAAGGTCAATCATCGTTTCCACATCGACGTCATGCCGGTCACAAAGCCGCCTGAACGTGTCGTAGTGCATCCATTTCGGCTTGGCCAAAATATCAGCAGGCTCAGGGCATCCCATCCGCGCCCAGCCTAAACGCTTTCTGATCTTGCCCACGCGTTTTCGCAACCTCTCGGTCTTATCGAGGCTTTCAACTTCGTAATGCAGGCCGCCGCATTGACGGCACTCAAACAGCCCGCCACAAAGATAGAGTTTTGTGCATCGGCGGCCACAGCGCGGGCAATGGAAATAGAAACGCTCTCCGCCGTAGTTACACGCCTTGCGCTCGATCTCGATTGCAATGTTTGATTCCGACTCGCCCCCTTCGCCGACAGATTGCACACGGCAATTGAGCCAGCGTTCGCCGTCATAGCTCAGAGAAACAAAGCTTTGCCGGAAAACTCTGCCGCCGAAACTTGAGGAAACGGAAAAGGTCGGCACCTGATGCGGCATCCGATACGCAAACCAGCTTCTGAGCTGTGACACCGAGAGCGCGTATTTGCTTTCAATGTAACGCCGTGATTGTTCTCTCATTGCACCCCCAAATAAAACGTCCGGCCCGACTCTTCATGCAACCCGCTTATAGCGCGCGGGCACCGTGGCACGCATCAAGCCGGAGCAAATCGCCCAGACTGTGGATTTCGGCATATCCATCATTTCGGCCACCTTTGAAAATGAGTATCCCTCCCGCCGGAGCATAAACACCTGATCGACTTCGGCGTTTGTGTAGCGCGCCCTCGGGCTATCCTCGCCGATCCGGACACCCTTAGCGCTCACCGCTACGATCTTTCCCATTGGTTCCTTTCCTTTGATACCGCCCTGCATTGAGTCTCCACACGTGAGAAACCTCAGGTTATGGCATCTTGCCGCCCAGCTGATTGTCGCCGCCAGCATCAACGCTCTTGCTCGGCTTAACCCATCGAAAGCCCGCCACGGATTGCGACCGTCTCGACCCATCGAGGTATCCTCGAATCGTGCGGATCGGCATATCGAGCATTCGAGAAATCTCCCTCAACGTATAACCCTCCGAACGGAAAACTCGCGCCCGTTCCACATCATCATTGAGGTACTTTGCGTTTGGATGATCTTCGCCAATCCGCCGCCCTTGGTCATTGACGGCAACACAAATCCGCATCAAGTCTCCAAAAATTGCTTTCGACCTTACCCAACCTTAGCAATTTCACCGCCGGGGGCTTCGACCTGAAAGCTCTCGAAACTGGTTTGCACCACACGCCGAAGGCTTCGGCACCACCGCTCAAGCTCCACCGCAATAGACAAAGACTAAGAGAAAGGCCATTTTCGACCGCCAACGTGAAAGGTCAGGCGTCCGAGTCAAGCCCGCCAGAAAGGAGGGAGCAAACAGTCAAAAATAGCTCTACTCAACATAATTACACTTATGTACAGTCATGTGTCGTAAAAAACCGTTTACCATCAATAGCTTACGTTAGCGCTCGTGAAAACCCTAGTTTTTAAGGCTCGATTCCCATTCTTTTGCAAGCCGTCCAAACCCCAAAAAGAAGGGTAAACCCGATAAAAAACAGAGAGAGATTTATAGAAAGAAAAAAGAAAGTAGATAGAAGATAGATAGAGAATAGAGATAGATATAGATAAATAAATAAAAAAAATATATTGCACCAACCTGCACCAGCACTGCACCACACTTGCACCAACCACTTTTCACGCCTCTTTCCCTTGATTTACAGGGATTTCAGCGATTCTGCACCAACTGCACCACGTTTTTTGCACATGCACTCACGCGCGCGCGTAAGCGGACTGCGCTAAAAATTTAGCGTCCGACTGTGCCCTGCAAATCCATGCAAGCAAATTCGGCACCCCCGAAAGCCTTACGCCACAAGGCAAACCGCCGAATCAGCACGCCTTTGTCGGCACCCGCTGGGAGCATCCTGCAAGCAAATCGAGTCACGCCAGCCGCCAGCGCTACGCGCCGCGCCCATGAAAAAGGCGACACCCGAAGATGCCGCCCTGTGCTCATGCGCTTTTTATTTCAAACCAATCTGCCGGGCACTCGCTTAGGCAATAAGATGCCCACCGCTCCGCAAGCCCGCGCCTCAGCTCAAGCGCGTTTGAACGGTCATAGGCATTACCTAGCTTGGCATCGGCTACATGGTGCAATGCCTTTTCTACCACGTCTCTAGCAACGCCATTGTCTGCCGCCCACGTCCTAAAGGTTGCGCGCGCCGTCCCGTGCTGTGTGATCGGCTTTTTGCTTTCAGGGTCTAGGAACGGTTTTTCGCCGCGCTCTTCGCGCTCTTGATTGATGCGACCGATCAGCTTTCTGAAAACACCATCGGACAAGGGAGAGCCATAGACGCCATTAAACACCGACTCGCCGCTACGCAAACCCAGCTTTTCCAGTCGCTCCAGAATGCGTAGGGCCGCCGTACTCAAGGGCACCACATGGGGGCCATTGCCGGGTACTTTCATTCTGTGGGCCGGTATCGTCCAAACAGACCGCTCCCGATCAATATCCGCCCAGCGTGCGTAATTGTCCGGCGTTTGATGCGACCGGCATATATTGGCTAATCGGGCATTCGTGAGAATCGCAAACAATAGCGCCATTGCGCCCGGAGTGTTGAATCGTTTCGGATTAACCAACTCGGCCACAAACGCGGGCAAATCATCGACCGGGCACATGGCAAAGTGTGCTTTCGTTTCCGAACGAATCACGGGCAGATATTCCTGAATCAAATCCTTGTCGGTCGGCAGTCTCTTGTCCCGATCTATATACCCTTCAGCCGAGCACCACCGGTAGAACATCCGGAGGCATTGCAACACTTTTTCGACCGAAGCTTTTCCGACTCGCTCCGCCGTGTAAATGCAAACGCCGCCCACATCCTGCGCCGTCACCTCTCCGACAGGCTTGCCACCAATGCAGGGATAAACGTACTTTTCGCCGCGTTGCATGGCATGGCGATAATCGTCTTTGCTTTTCCACCGGTTACGCAAGCGCTGTGCCTCTACCCATTGCGGCCATAACAGGGCTACCGAATCGGTACGCTTTGCCTCGGCTTCTACCGGCGCACTCTCTACCGGCAATTGCCCGCCGTGCTCTCTCACGTATAGCGCTATCTCGCGCGCCTCTTTCAAGCCCATCGACTTGAGGCCGCCAAGAGAAACATTCTTCGGCTTGCCATCCACCCTAAGCCGAACCAACCATTGCGCATTGGCAGGGCTTTTCCAGACTACACACAGCCCGGCAACACCACCGACAGCAAATGTTTCAGGCTCTCCGACCCGCTCCAAGTCCCGCAACTTTTTGCGTAACTCTTTGTCCGTCAATGCAGTCGTTAGGCGCGGCATGAAATCCACCTCGTCGGGTTTTGTGTATAGCTGGGAAAAACACAACGGCCAGCTATACATAAAACAATACACAAAAACCGCGACTTCTAACGGTATTTGGCGATAGCTTACGGTAGCTAACGACATAACAAAAAACCGCGAATCCCTTGATTTACGGGGCTTTCGCGGTCATTGGCGGTGCCTTACGAGGCTTAACGAAAATCGCTTTTGGTGGCCAGGGACGGAATCGAACCGCCGACACGCGGATTTTCAATCCGCTGCTCTACCAACTGAGCTACCTGGCCAACAGAGAAGCGCAACTATATAGGCTAATTTGGAAATTTGCAAGTGCCCGGCTGAAATTTCTCTCCGCCTTAAGTTTTTCAAAACATTTCTGAAGCATAATCCGCGCTATCTTAAGATCAACCAGTAGACGTATACGAAGAACCGCGCCCTTGGGGAAGAAGAACAACAAACCTCAATCGGCAGACGAATTCGTTGTTATTGACCCCATGCAGTTGCTTTGTCTCGGCCTTAACCATAAGACCGCTCCGCTTGCGGTGCGTGAGCGCGTTGCCTTCGGTCCTGAAGATACCGGAGAAACCGTCGCTCTCATCAAAACCCGCTTGGCTTCCGCGGATGCCGGCGGTGTCACGGAAGCCATGATTCTGTCGACCTGCAACCGCACGGAAATCTATTGCGCGGCAGTCGACACCAAGCGTGCCGCTGATTCCGTTCTTGAGCTCATCGAAGAACTCAAGGGCGTGCGCACGACCGATCTACAACCGCATGTATACGTCTACGAACAGTGCGAAGCGGCTCGTCATGTCTTTCGTGTGGTTTCGGGCATCGACTCGATGGTACTCGGCGAAACGCAGATCGTCGGCCAATTCAAAAAAGCCGTGGCGACAGCCCGTGACGTCAAGGGTTTGGGCTTGATGCTCAACCACCTCTTCCAGGATGCGTTTACCGTTGCCAAAGAAGTGCGCTCGAGTACGGCCATCGGCTCCAACTCCGTGAGTCTTGCCGCAGCTGCCGTGCGTCTGTCATTGCGTCTGTTCGGCAGCCTGTCCGACTCAAACGTGCTGTTTGTTGGCGCCGGCGAAATGATCGAACTCTGTGCCGCCCATTTCTCGGCACAGCAGCCCCGCTCAATTACCGTGGCCAACCGTTCGCTCGAACGCGGCCAGAACCTCGCAGCACGTTACAACGGCAAAGCCATGAAGCTGCAAGACCTGCCGCAGGTGATCAGCAACTTCGACATCATTGTGTCGTGTACGGCTTCCGCCCTTCCCATCATCGGCTTAGGCATGATTGAGCGCGCCGTCAAAGAACGTCGCCATCGTCCGATCTGCATCGTTGACTTGGCCGTGCCGCGCGACGTGGAAGCTGAAGTCTCCCGTCTAGACGACGTCTACGTCTACAGCATGGATGAACTCGGCGCCGTCGTCGAATCCGGCAAAGAAAGCCGCAAGGCCGCTGTAGTCAAAGCCGAAGTGATCATCTCAATGCGCGTGCAGGCTTTTGAAAAATGGCTTGAGATGCGTGCAGCCGTGCCCGCCATCGCCCGCATCCGCAACCGCGCGGAAAAGGCCCGAGAAGAATTGACGCAAAAAGCAATCAAGCAGATTGAAAAGGGCGCAGACCCAGCCGTCGTGATTGACCTCTTCGGCAAAGCCTTCATGCATAAGCTTCTGCATGATCCCACCGTGCTTTTGCGTAATGCCGAAGGTCTGACCAGTGAAGAGCGCGAGCATATGACGATGATTGTGGGCCACTTCTTCGGACCTCGCTAAAATTCCTCTTTTTTCAGAGACAAGCAACGGACGCGTACAATTTCAGTCGCGTCCGCTTTCTTTAGCGATTTCCTCATACGAATTTTCCCTGGCCGTCTGAAATACCCGGCCGTTCTTTTTTGTGCCATGAAAGAAAACATCCGCGCCAAGCTTCTCGGTCTTTGCCGTCGTCTTGAAGAACTCGATGCCATGCTCGCAGCACCTGATGCAGCAGACGACATGAAGCGCTTCACGGAACTTTCGCGCGAACGCGCCGAAATCGAACCGGTTGTTCTCAAGACCAAGGAATACGAACAGACGCTCGAGGACATCGCTACGGCCGAAGAAATGGCCAAGGATCCCGAAGTCGCCGAATTTGCCCGCGAAGAAATGCTCGCCGGCAAGAAAAAGCTCGAAGAACTCGAACAGGACCTGCAAATTCTGCTTCTGCCGCGCGACCCGGACGACAATAAGAACACTTTCCTTGAAATCCGTGCCGGCACGGGAGGCGAAGAGTCGGCACTGTTTGCGGGCGACCTGCTGCGCATGTACATGCGCTACGCGGAACGCAGCGGTTGGCGCGTGGAAATCGTCAGCAAGAGCGACTCGGATCTCGGCGGCTACCGTGAAGTCATCTGCCGAATCATCGGTGAAGGTGCATACAGCCGACTGAAATTCGAGTCCGGCGGCCACCGCGTGCAGCGCGTGCCGGAAACAGAAGCTCAGGGCCGCGTGCACACTTCGGCCTGTACGGTTGCCGTCATGCCCGAAGCCGACGAAGTAGAAGCCGTCAAGATCAATCCGCAGGATCTGCGCATTGACGTATACCGCGCTTCCGGCGCCGGCGGCCAGCACGTGCAGAAAACAGACTCTGCCGTCCGCATCACGCACTTGCCCACGGGGCTTGTAGTCGAATGTCAGGACGAACGTAGCCAGCGCCAAAACAAGGAACGCGCCATGAGCGTTCTGGCCAGCCGCCTCTACGCCATGGAAGTTGAGAAGCGCCGCAGTGAAGAAGCAAGCACTCGCAAGAGCCTAATCGGCAGCGGCGACCGCAGCGAACGCATTCGCACCTACAACTACCCGCAGGGCCGCGTCACCGACCACCGCATCAATCTGACGCTCTACAAGCTCGGTGCGATTATGGACGGCGACCTTGATGAAATTCTGACCGCGCTTCAAAACGAACATCGCGCCGAACTGCTCGCCGCGATGGGAGAAAACGCGTGACGACGGTTGCGCAGGGCTTGTTTCAGGCCGTAGGACGCGTTTCCCGTTCGGAAGCGCGACTGCTGCTTGCAACAACCATCCGCAAACCCAAAGAATTTCTCATCGCACATCCGGAATATTCCCTCACGGACGAAGAAGTCTCGCTTTTTGACTCCTATCTGCAACGCGCCCAGGCCGGAGAACCCATTCCCTACATTGTGGGCACGCAAGAGTTCTGGGGACGCCCCTTTCACGTCACGCCCGCCACGCTCATTCCGCGTCCGGACACCGAAACGCTCATCGAAGAGGCTCTGGCATTTCTCCAGAATCTTGAAGCGCCCCGCATTCTTGATCTCGGCACCGGCAGCGGCTGCATTGCCGTGACGATTGCGCTTGACTGCCCCAAGGCTCAAGTCTGGGCCTGCGACAAAAGCAAGGACGCCCTGAACGTCGCCAAAGGCAACGCCGAAGCATTCGGCGCCAAAGTGACGTTTGTCGAAAGCAACTGGTTTAGCGCCTTTGCCGACGAGAAATTCGATCTCATCGTCTCCAACCCTCCTTACATCGAAGAAAACGACGAACACCTCAAGGCACTTCGCTTTGAACCCATCAGCGCGCTCACGTCCGGCACCGACGGACTGGACGACATTCGAATTCTGGCGGCTGATGCGCCCAAACATCTCCGCGAACACGGCAGCATCATTGTTGAGCACGGCTACAATCAAGGAGAATTGGTCGCTGCAATTTTCCGGTCGACGGGCTTTGCGTCCGTGCGTACGGTGCGCGACCTCGGGGACAATCCACGGCTTTGCTGCGCCACGCTCTAAAACCCTGTTTTCGGGCGTTGGCGGCGCGCAACGCCGTCTTCTTTTGAAAGGACGAACCGAAAATGGAAATCTATCTTGAAGTTGCTCCAAGAGCGTCACACCACCAAAAAATACGACGCTTCCCGCAAAATCAGCGACGCCGATTTCGATCTGCTGTTGGAGTCGCTGCGCCTGGCCCCTTCTTCCGTCAACTCTCAGCCCTGGGAGTTCTTCATTGCCGACACGAAGGAAGCCAAAGAAAAGCTTCTGCCTGCCATCGCCGACTTCAACCATAGCCGCGTGACGGATTCCGATCGTTTGATCGTCTGCGCCATTCACACCGATCTGGATGAAACCTACATGCAGGATCTGGACGATCAGGAAGAAGCCGACGGCCGCTACCAGGATCCCGCCTACAAGGTTGACAATGGTCAGCGTCGTCGCTTCTTCGTCGGCAAATATCGCGATGCCGGCGAAATCGCCTGTTGGGCCGGTAAGCAGGCCTACATTGCTCAGGGCTTCCTGCTCTACACCGCAGCCGCGCTCGGCATTCATTCCACGCCGATCGAAGGTTGGGACGCCGACAAGGTTGACGAAATTCTCGGCTTGCGCGAAAAGGGCATGCACGCCCAGTACGCCGTAGCGCTCGGATACGGCGCTGCCGACGACCACAATGCTGCTCGCCCGAAGTCACGCTGGCCGGCTCAGCGCATCTTCCACAAACTTTAACCCTATCCGCACAAGCGCTCAGCGATCTCACGCTGCGCTCGCCAAGGTTCGTCCCGACATGCATATTCGTGAACTGATTCAACTGCTCGACAGCATTCTCGATCCGTCTTCTTACCGCGACTACGCGCCCAACGGCCTGCAGGTGCAGGGCAGCCGCGACGTCAAACGTCTGGTGATCGGCGTCACCGCCTCGCTTGATCTCATCGAAGCGGCCGCCGCTCAAGGCGCCGACGCCATTCTTGTGCACCACGGCTGGTTCTGGAAGGGCGAAGAAGCGCGGATCACCGGTATTCGATACCAACGCATCTCCCGTCTGATCGAAAGCGGTATGCACCTCATTGGCTACCACCTGCCGCTTGACGATCATCCAGAAATCGGCAACAACGCATTGCTCGGAAAAGCCCTGGGCCTTTCGGGCGACATGCGCTTCGGCGATTACGGCTGGTCGGCACCATGCGACTGCGCGATAACGGTGCCGGACCTCGCCGACCGACTTGAAACTCTTTTAAACCGCAAACCGCTTGTCTTGGGACCGCAACAGGGAGAAATCCGACGCATCGGTTGGTGTACGGGCGCAGCGCAGGACTTGATTGAAGAGGCTGCCGCCATCGGCTGCGACTGCTTCATTTCGGGAGAAGTGAGCGAGCGCACTTTCCACCAGGCCAAGGAACTCGGCATCACCTACTTTGCTTGCGGACACCACGCTACCGAACGCTTCGGCGTGCGCGCTCTGGGCGAACGAATCGCCACTGAAACGGACATAGACGTCACATTCATCGACATCGATAATCCCGTTTGATCAACACGCAGACAACCTCTCTGAGCCTCTGTCAGGACTTCTTGGCAGAGGCCTCTTTCAATAGATCGCGAATTTCGCGCAGCAGCGCGATGTCTTCGGGCGTCACTTGAGGTTTGGCCGCCGCTTCCTCCTCTGCCTTTTCCTTGTCGGCCTTGGCAAGGGCTTCCAGACGGACTCGCAGTCCCGTAACCACTTTGATAAGCCAGAAGATCACGAAAGCGAGAAGCAGGAAATGCACAACGGCCGTAAGAAATGCACCATAGCCAAAAACCGTTGCGCCTGCGGCAGTCAGCGCCTCATAGGTGCGCGGTCCCGTGTAGCCCGCAGGTTCCGATAACACGATAAAAAGACCGGTGAAGTCGGGCTTGCCCACCAGAAAGCCCAGAAGCGGATTGATCAGGTCTTTGACCAGACTGTTGACAATGGCGGAAAACGCCGCGCCAATGATCACGGCAACTGCCAAATCAAGCACGTTACCCCGCGAAATGAAAGTCTGAAATTCCTGCAGAAACTTTTTCATTATTCCTTCCTTCTTTCGATCTGATTTTTATTTAAATTCAGTATGTTACGTGATTTTTCTCGCGATTTTCAAGCGATTTCGGTAAAATTTAACCTTCTTTGATTTCCGAAAAGCTCGGTTCCTCAGCTAGGCTGAGTTTTCCCCTTTTCGTTCTTTTGGTGTTTAGATACTTATGATGGTTTTGTACTCGGGTGCCACCTGCCCCTTTTCGCACCGCTGCCGTTTCGTTCTTCATGAAAAAAGCGGCGACTTTGAAGTGATTGACGTTGATCCGAGCAACCCGCCCGCCGAGATCACCAAGCTCAATCCCTACGGCGAACTGCCCATCCTGATGGAACGCGATCTGACGCTGTATCAGTCCACAATCATCAATGAGTATATCGATGAACGATTCCCGCATCCGCAGCTGATGCCGGCCGATCCCATTATGCGTGCGCGCGCCCGTCTTTTCATCTACACGTTCGAACGCGAACTCTTCAGCTTCGTACGCCTGCTTGAAAAGCGCGACGCCGACGAAAAGCGCAAAATGATAGCCCGCGCACAGATCCGCGAACAGCTCATCCAGCTCTCTCCGATTCTTTCGAAGCACAAGTACCTGATGGGCGACGAATTCACGATGCTCGATATCACGCTGGCCCCGTTGCTCTGGCGCCTTGGGCTGTACGGCATCGATCTGCCGAGCTCCGCCGCTCCGCTGCTGAAGTACGCCGAAACGGTGTTTGCCCGCAATTCGTTCATCGACTCGATGACGCCTTCTGAAAAAGTGATGCGCCGTTAATTTCCGTCAAGGAGACTCTCATGGCTCTGAACAACAAAACGGTCGTCATGCCTCTGCAGTGTCCGGATTTCCGCCCACACTTGATTGAGGCCATTGTCAATTGGTGTGAAAACCGCGGACAGACGCCCTACATGCTCGTCGAAGTCGATGATGCGTGCGACGTGCCGCGCCATCTGGCCAATCCCGACAACACCATGGTTTTCTGCATTTCCGAAGAAGCCGTGAACAATTTCGTGATTGACGATGAGGCCGTCTCCTTCCAGGCTCGCTTCGGCGAAAGCATCAGCAACATCTACATCCCGCTCAATCGAGTGGCCGCCGTTTATCCGAAGGAAGACACCAATCTGGTGACCTACTTCCCTGTGACGCCGACGCCTGAAAAGAAAGTCAAAAAAGATGAACCTACGGACTTCCCCGTCTTTACGAAAGTCTGAGCTTCATCTGTATAATGCGCTCTTCTTGCCTCAATAGCTCAGTTGGTAGAGCAACCGCCTTGTAAGCGGTAGGTCGTCTGTTCGAGTCAGTCTTGGGGCACCAAATCTCAACCTCCAGCAGGATGCTGCTGGAGGTTTTTTACGTTCTGTTGCAAAAATTTCTCGTTTTAAATCAACAGATTAGAGGATAACCGCGGAGATTCTTGGCGATTTTTGCGCATGTTACAAACCGCCCGAAAATTACACAAAAACGGGGGAAAACGGCAGAATTTTGGGAAAAATTACACAAAAAATACACAAAAATTTCGCTCCAAAATTCTGTTTTCCACATGGCTCGCAATTACATAAATTCCTCCCAAGATTTGACCTCTTTTCTTTTTTCGAGTAGCGATTCCCCCAAAAGCTGCCCTGTCGCAGGCTGTCCTGGTTTGACCATCGTCAAGAAAGGAGCTCGCTGGGACTTTTCTCTCACTCATGAAGGCTCTCGTTATCACGCTACGTTTGGGACATTTCCCGATATTTCGCTAAAAGAAGCCAAAGCCCAGTACCTTAAAAAACGTTTGGATATCGTTTCCGGAGTAGCCAAGAAACCAACGCCGCGAAAGCTGTCGCTTGACGCAGTAACCAAACTCGCCGCTAAAACTAGAGCAAAGGCACAGGCAACAAGCTCAGCAGTACCCTCGACGGTTGTTACCCCTGTTGTGGTCACCTTTGATCAAATTAAGTGTGCTTATTTTCAATTTCGTCTGGAGCAGCTGGAAGCCAAGGGAACAAATAAACTTCCAGCCAAAAGCGTGGGTCGCATGGAGTATCTCTTCGACAAATATGCTCAGCCGATCATCGGCAACCTTCCGGTCGCCGAGATCGCTAACTCTCACATCATCCAAATTCTTTCCAGAGTTTCGAGCGACACATCGCGTATCAAGCTCAAGGCCGTCCTCTCTCTGTTAATCAAGTGGCTGGTTCAGCAAAATTTGCTGAATCCCGATAGCCTGAACATAAATTGGCCTGTGATCAACAGCCTGGCTCCCCGAGATACCAAAGCTGCCCAGAACTACCCTCGTGTCGCTGTTCCGGATATTCCGCACTTTTTTGCCTACGCGCTTAAGCCTCGAACCAATTTTCGCGATAGTCTGATTGGTTTGTCACTTGTACTTGTCACCCTCACAGCTCAACGTGCTGGGACCATCTTTTGCCCAGATACTGCGCCTGATGGCGACAGGGCTGATTTATTTTGTCATTGGCACAACGTTGACTTCGAGTCGGCTGTACTCACTATTCCAGCCTCTCATATGAAAATTTCACAAATCAACGGATGCGCCCTGCCTCCGTTCCGCGTTCCTCTCTGTAAGGAAGCCATTTGGTGTCTGAACTCGATCAAGACTCTTTGGCGCGGGATTGGCATTGAACTCCAGTCGCACGACTTCCTCGTTCCGCAATACGATGATCCGACTTACCCGCAGAAAGCTTTTAGTTTGCGTCACTTCATTGCTAAAACATTGCACCCGGAATCATTAGCCGAGACAGGCAAAGGTTTCTTTGATCCAGACCAGGAAAATAGAGTCGCCACTACACACGGGTTGCGATCTTCTTTTGCCGACTGGGCCGCCACCAATGGCTACAGCGAAGATCTCATTGAAAAAGCTTTAGCCCACACAATGCCAAAAGTTCAGCGCGCTTATCGACGAGATGATCTTGTTGAAACGCGCCGACCAATGATGGATGCTTGGGGAGAATATTGCTTCTCTCAATTACCTTTTAAGATCTAATGACCTTTACTGTCACCGTGTAGCCGAAAGAAGAATTTTCCCTTTTGGTTCAATCAATTAGCCCATGACACAAAAGTGTCATTTGACTGTCATGGTGACGTCATGGCCACACCAATGTCAGCCGCCCGAGAGTCTCACTCAGGCGGCTTTTTTCACTCACCGTTCAAAAGACACTTGGCCAATCTTTTTTTATTACTTCTACATCTATGGGGATAAAGTGTCACACCCCAGACAACTGATCGGTTTTTCCTTTTATATCAATCAATTAGACAATGACACCAAGACGTCATCGGCGTGTCATGCTGACGTCATTAGCCCCCTATGTCATGGGTTGGTCGGAGTCCTGTTTGGACCAAAGCCGACAGCCTCAATTCCTGAAAATCTCCACCTCTTCGTAAAAACGATCTTTCAAGATCCGCTTCCGATCTTGGAAGATCGGCTTTTTTTCTCAAAGATCCCCGATCGATCTTGGAAGATCGTCTTTTGCGAATCCTTTGCTTCTACGATGCTCACCTCCAAATCGCCGTTAATTACCAGCAACCACAGGCAGGCTCCAATAAACGGTGGTTTCAACGATTAATCACTACACAAAGAATCACACAGATGACCCAAAACAAAACTCCGAAGGTTCCCGCGGACTGGTCAACCGTTCTGTATTTGCTCACCAAGGCGCAGGTCTGCTTGATTACCGGATACAGTCCTAAGACCATTGAACAGCTGTCATCAGCAGGCCACTTCCCTCGTCCGATTCATCTTGCCGCAAATAGAGCGCCTCGCTGGCCGTCCCTGGCAGTCGCCAAAGCAATGGGGCTCTGATCATGCAACGTCCCTACCCTAGCCTGCGTGTCGCATTAGAGGCCTGCGGGCTACGTTGTCACATCACCAAGCCAATTCCCACTAAAGGTTTTCTGCGCGTTCACGCTGAAGGTGACCGCTCAGGAAGCCAAAACGTTGCCATCGCTCGTTGCGGTACGGATTTGGGTTATCTCAAATATTGGAAAAAAGACATCTCTGTTTTGTTCCGTCTCAACGAATCAGAGATAGCAATCCCTGCCTCTTCTCCGGCGGCCGACATCAATGCAGCTCATTTGGTTCGCGCCTTGCTTAAAAACGCTCCGATTACCGAGCATTCGACGTATTTTTCGGAAAAAAAGCTACCTATTCTCGAGCTGAAACTACGCTGTGTCACGCCCAAAGAGCTCTCTGAACACTACGGCTACCGCTTATTGGGACGATCGACAGCTCCGTTTGTCGTCATCCCCATTTACAGGATTGAATCTCGTCAGCCAAAGCTGTGTTCTGCCCAACTTATTGGCGGTACACCAACCAGAAAACACTTTTTGAAAGGTGGCCAGAAAAAGGGCGGCTTTGGGCTCGTCAGGCCTATCCCTAGAAATGAAACGGCTCCGATTATCGGTGTCGCGGAAGGTGTTGCAACAGCGATCAGCGCCTGGGAGCTGTTCAAGCACCAAGGGCACCTGACGACTGTTGCCGCGGCGTTCGATTGCGGCAACCTTCTTCCTGTGTGCAAAAGTCTGAGAAAACGCTGGCCTAAAGCCCAAATCATCGTTTTTGCCGACAACGACTGTCCAGAAGCAGACATCAATCCCAACCAGCACTGCTCCCCCAACAATGCCGGCGTCAATCACGCGATTAAGGCCTGTCGTGCAGTGAGAGCCCGGCTACACGCGCCTTCTTTCGATGAAAATACCCTCATGAAATTTAAAGAGACAAAAGGGACATTGCCTACCGACTGGAATGATTACCTTTGCTCAACCGGTGTCAGTTATGGCAAGTGATCCCAATTCTTTAGCTGCGGCCGTGGAAATCCCTGCAGAAGAACCTGCAAACGACCAGAAGATGGAACTTTCGTTTGTGAAGGGGATTCAGATGGTCACAAACATCTTCAACTCCACGCCTTTTGGAGAAAGTTTGCACGATCACATTCGCACCTTCTGCCAGAACCACATGTCAGAGATTCCTCTGGAATCAGCTATCACGACCTGCTACCGCCTGGCTGCAGTGGATCTGCCGCAAGACGCCGAATTCGATCTTTTGCCATTGGAAATTGAGGAAACAATTCCTCTTGCCGAATCGGTACGACTTTCCGACGTCATGCGTGAGATCAAAGAGTACCTGTGCAGATTTGTCGTGCCCGCACCCGACGTCATTCAGGTTCTGGCGTATTACGCCGCAATGACTTGGTTCTGTCGTGGTTTGCAGGTGGTTCCTTACCTTTTGATCACATCCGGAGCTCCTGGTTCAGGCAAATCCACCATTGCTCAAGCCGTGACGCATCTCTGTTATCGCGGATGCATGGTGAGTTCTGCATCAAGCACCGCCGCATTGAGCCGTCTATGCAGTCAACGCCCTTGTACTGTCATGATTGACGAACTGGACTCGGCTCCGCCTATGTTCATTCAGGAAGTGACCTCCATCTTGAACTCTGGATCCTCCGGATCAGGCGATGTTGCTCGACTCATTGTCGAGCGTAATGCCCGCGGCCGTCAGCAAATTGCTGCCCTCAAATCTTTTGGCCCAAAAATTCTGGTCGGCCTCAATGGTCCGGCTGGCATTAGGGCCCTTCAGCCGGCAACGATCTCGCGCTGCATCACCATTACAACCAGAGGAGCCGGCAATGTCGTTCCTGAGCCTCTCCCTCACTTTAAGCAAGACAAAGATGCCGCCAAACTGCGCCAGAAACTTGCTGCTGTCGCGGATCAATACGGCAAGTCATTCTTGCAAACAATGAAGGAACTTCGCACGTTAGATCGCTTGCCTAGCCGCACACGAGACAAATACCTACCCTTGATGACTCTAGCCACTATAACCAGCAAAGAATTGCACATCGAAGACTTTGTCGAAGTAGAGCAACTCTGGAAACATCTCCAGGCCGCGGAAATTCCCGAAGCCGACATTGGGCGTTATCTGCTTTCTGCATGCGGGAAAATCTTGACTGAGATTGTTGTCCCTGCCTTGAAAGGGCTCAAAAGTCCAAATCCGCCTAAGCACATCCAGGGGATGCGCCTGAAACCTCTCTCGGAAATTCATGCTCCGTGCATTTGCTCTTTGATTCACGAAGGAGTTTCCGTTAGCAACACCGGCGCCAGAAAAACAGAAATCAGCGAGCTGAATATTCTGCTTCGCGGAGATCGCAAATATGTGAGAAGCATTGAACTGTTAGCGGTGTTGCTCTTGGACGAGGCCTCGCCATTGCAAACAGCCTCTTCCGGGAAGCCGATGACGAACGTGGAGTTCTGTCAGCAACTCAAGGCGTTCGGGTGCGAGCCGACTCGCATTACAGACGCACGCAATGTGGTTCCGCTACCCAATCTCGCTGGGGTCATGCACCAGTGGCTAGATGTCTTCGAGGATGACGCAGAGTTGCATTAACCTTGATCATGCCTCGCGGAACCAACGCCTGCTTACTCTCGATGCGATTTGATCTGTGAGAGTAAGCCAAAAATGTTCATTTCCACATTTCATGGTTTGTGGATTTAAACAAAATTAACATAGACATCGCAACCCCATCCTAAATTGGATGGGGCTTTCAGTTTAATTTTCCGATGTCGACAAAACAGAGAGCAAATGAACTATTGATTCACCGTGGAATCTGGCGCCTGCTCAACTACCGGGACAGTTTTCTGCCGACCTTGAGTGGTTTCGTAGGTGTAAGTGTCTCGAACAACAGGCTTTTCGATCGTCACGCGCTTGTCGTCATAAAGAAGGGTTCCATCGGGCACTACGATGAGAGCAACATCACCGTGACAATAGTCCGCCCAACGAGATTCACACGTCATTGCCAATGCGTGAGTCTGGTCGAGAACCTGAAACACACGGAAGGTTTTTGTGGCACCAATACTGCCGTTCTCTTGTACAACGATCCTGTCTGTTCCAGCGCAACCAGCGACAAGAACGGCGAGGGAAGCCACTAACGGCAAAATAAGAGATCTCTTCATACTTACTTCCTCACGGCTTACGGATGGTTTGTTCTATCAATGTTCTCACAAGCTGAGCTGCTTTGGTCCCATTTGCAACGCAGTACATCATCAATTCTTTGTGCAGACTTGCCGGAAGATCAATCGAAAGGCGCTTCAGCGGCTCTTTTTCTTCAGGCGCGATCTGGGGCTGAGGAGTTGCAACTTCAGCCCCTTGAGCAACCCATGCGTTCATGGCATCAGTTTGAGTCTTTCGAGCTTGGGGCTTGAACGAGACGGTTTTACGGGACATCACTTTTTCTCCATCAATTGCAGTACATCTTGAGCTAGCGAACCGATTTCTGCAACTGCCGGACTTTTGGCATCCTGTTCAAGGACGCTAAGTCCTCCAGCAGCTGATTCGGCAAAGATAACGCGCTGACCGATGGTTGTCGAAAGGACTGGCAGCTCAAACTCCGCAAGAGCGCTCTCAACATCACGTCCAATAGCCGTGTTGGGGATCTTGCGGTTGATAACAAACGCTGCTTTGAGGTCAGGTTTATAAATCACGGCTTCCTGAATCAGATCGACAACTTCTTGCGAGGCCCAGATGTCATAGGGACTTGGTTGGACAGGAATCAGCACCAGATCGGAAGCCATGATGCAGGAGCGAGCCAGGTCGGTAACACGAGGAGCGCCGTCAATGATGACGAAATCCTTGCCCGCGCCGATGTCGGCAACAGTCTTGTGGATTGTAGGTTTAGGGCAGCTCACCACACTGAAAAGAGGCTCTGCAGGTTCGCGTGCCGCCGCCCAATCAAGCGAAGAACCTTGAGGATCTGCGTCAACGAGCAACACAGAGTGATTGAGTGCTTTAAGTGCAGCCGCTAGGTTGATAGACAGCGTTGTTTTACCGACGCCGCCTTTCTGATTGAGGATGCTGATAACTTTCATTGATTGTTAAAATGTGGAATTGATGTTTTCCACATTTTAACAAGTGTATGGTGGTTGGATGGCCTTCTGGTGCTGGAGTAATGCCGCCCTACAAGTTGGGGACATTAACTTGAGAGGAAACAACACCATCAGCGCAACCCGACGAGAGAATCGAAGATTCTATTGAGAAGTTCTCTCTCCAGTCTCTGACGTTGAGCTTGGGCCAATTTTCTATTTAGTTCTTGCTCTCGAAGCGCAAGAAGCTCTTGTTGCCATATCTTCTGGCACATGGTTTCTTCTGGCGGAGTTTGGGGCCGAATCCAATATCCGCTGGCAAGAAGTGAGGCAACAAAGTCCTTCCTGTGAAACGCGCAAACGCAACGAGGCCTGCCAAATTCATCAGGTAACAAGCACCAGAGACGCTTGGTGATGCCTTTGTGACTGTTTTCCGAAATCACGTGTGAAGATCCGGATGCGTAGTAACAGCCTTGTAGTTGATTCGCGGCAATGGGGTTGATTTCCAGCGAAGCCTCTTGCTCGGAAGCGAAATCGAATATAACCGGAACAGAAAGGCCGAGCCAATCTTTGGGAAAAATCTCATCGGGATGCCGAACCACATAGAGCTCGAAATTCGCCACGACTACCCTTTGAAGAACATCTCGAATACGCAAATCAAGTTCAGCCTCATCGCCACAAATCAGATCGAAATGTCCTGTTTCGCCAATTAGCCGCTTCATGAAAAGCTTGAATTGAGAAGGCCTGGCATCTGCGATCCAAACCATGTTCTGGTAGAAGTTCACACGCGATTGGAGCTCCTCTGGGGCGATAGCTGAATGCTGGAATTCAAGCACTAAGCCGGAATTTTGTAGCTTCACATCGGCTCGATGAATTTTCCCAGTGGTTTCATCCTGAAGTACCACCTCTCGCCAGTTCTCAGGAAATTCCTCTTTCCAGTGGCGGTGCCACTCCGTTTCATTTTCCTTCCATTGGTCACTGCATTCGCTCCCCTTCTCGTGTGCCCAGTGCCAAATACGAATCTTTCCGCATCGTGCCTGTACTTTCTGCTTGCAAACAGGGCACAAACCATGAGCTTTTGGTGCAGGTTTAATACGAACCGAGTCATCAGTTGCGTTCAATGGAGTGGCGTATTGCATGCAGGGAATGTTGTAGAAGAATAGAGATACAACCAGTCTACTCAAAGGCTATCAAGAATCTTGCCTATAGATGAGGTTGTGGTTTCAGGGTAGCTCGCAATGCCGAGGAGCGACTCAGCAGGTTCGCGAGTCGTAGTCCAATCAAGTACGTGTGCGCCGCCTGTGTACGATTGCATCAATATAGAGGCGATAACAAATTCGGCGGCAAGTTTGCACTTGACCGCCGACTGTAGACACCTCTCTTGTCCTGTTACTAACTATCCAATGGATGGATTTCGAGTTTTGGCAAAGATTTCACAATCTTCATCGTCTCAAGACTGACTGTTATGATCTTCAAGAAGAGATCCAGCGGATATCGCTCGTTGCCTTGCTCGACAGCATACTCATTGAAATCGTTAACGATGCCAGAATCCTTATCAACGCTCACTTTTGCACGCTCAACGATCCAGTCGAGAGCAGATCTCTTGTTGACAACGTATTCCTGAGCTTCCAACGGAATATCCCTAACCGTGATCCAATCGTTGTAGATGAGCGTGGTTTTATCCTTAGCAGCGTTACCCTTTTTGCCATCGATCGTCCTCCACTTCATTTGTGAAACACGATAAGAGGGCTTGCCGGCCTTGGTGTATTCGAGATTGACGCCAGCATATGGTTTTACCTTCTCGAAGTTCACATGCAAGTCGGCGAGTGTTTGGCCCGCCTCGACAAACGACATGAACTGTTCGTAGGTAGCAACACGTGGGATGCGTGGTAGCTCCTTCATCAGATTGTTGGCGTAGCGCGTTCGATAGTCTTCTGAATGCAAAATTCCGTAGATGTAATAGAAGAGATCGTTTTCAGTAATCGTCTTACCCGGATAAGCAACTTGAAAGTGCGGCAACGCTTCCGGTGAGAAGCCACTCGGCATCTCGCACGGTTCGCCGAAGTCCAGCACGTTCTCTACTGACTTAGTTTGCTCTCCTGGGAGCCACCGTGGGAAACACTGACCATTAAAGTTCAATTGGAAATCAACAATGCTGTCAGTCATCAAGCACGAAAATTCTTTTGAACCTACTCCCGACGAACAAATGACTAAATTCTTTGTTTGATTGCTAGGAAATATTTTTGGTTGTGAATATAGACTATGAGAAAAAGTCTTCGAGGAATAGTAATGTTGTCTAAAGAAAGGACGATATAAAGCTGTACGAATTAGTGCAGGATCAAAAGATTGTCTGTAACCTCGCTTGAGCGGACTCTTCCATGCATTTCCACCCCAACTTATATTCGATAAGTCTTTCCTTACCCATAGTTGTAGTTGTTTATCTGATAGTTTTCTATTTTCAGCCGCATAGCGACTAACCTCCTGATTAAAGAACTTAATCATTTTTTCCAGGTTAGTGGCCAATGTTTTCTGAGAGGAGTTGTAAACCCAACAATCCTTACCCGTTACAACACCTCCTGAATAATCTTTAAACAAGCCTTTTTCGTGTTTTTCTTGTCCTAAGCGTATAAATGTTTCGAAGGACTTTTCTCTAAAATTAAACCAATCGTTATTTTCGTCAGGACAAATTGTATTTAGCTCACTAAGAACAATTGATTTATCTTCCTTTAGAGCTAGCAATTTGTCTTCTCTTGTTAGATAGTCATCTACCGTATGAAAATAGATCTTCCCATGCTCTGTTGAGGCTGGATTCCTGACGAGAAAAACAACTGCAACAGGTGCTCGGCTTCCTCCACCAAAGACTTTCCCTCCTTCTTGGCGTGCACGCTCACCCGAATTTCTTTGATTCCCCTTCAAGTGATAAATGTAGATGGAATTGAATTCTTTGGTCATGCATTTACGCATACCATCATCACAAGTGGAATCCAACCAACTTGCGTTAGCAACAAAACCAATAATTCCACTTTCTCCCAAACGATCGCTAGCCCAACGAAAAGCTAACTTATAGCTATCCCTACTCGATTTTTTACCTCCTTGCCTTGCGGACATAGCTGTGTAAGTTTTTTCAATTCGATTAAAAAGCACGGGATAGTCGTCGTTTGGATTATCACTATCACGACTATCATCTCCTACAGAATAGGGAGGATTTCCTATGATGATGCGGATGTCCAGCTTGTTCAGTTCCGCTAAACGAGCATTGTTTTCTCCCAATTCCGTACCAAAAATGTTGGCTTTTTGATTGTTGGCAAACGTGTCCGTCCAGATCATCACCTTATTCGGCTGATACACCTCATTCGGGCAAATTTCATGAAAGACTCCTTCAACATTCATTGAAGCAACGTAATAAGCCAAAGGAACAATCTCATTTGCATGAAGCTCGTGCTCAAACTTCTTAGGCAGCCTTTCTTTTGGAATCAAACCGCTTTGCATTAGACGAGCTATGAAGGTTCCTGTTCCAGTAAAGGCACGGCGAACGCACGGCATCTTCTGCAGGCCACTCTCCCAGGATTCACTAATCAC